>ERZ724517.170-NODE-170-length-39600-cov-8.543533_pt1 | contig 39600 bp, 37 predicted proteins | sample MGYA00376050_ERZ724517 | MGnify/ENA primary metagenome ERZ724517 (study PRJEB28724, sample SAMN07190886) | activated sludge metagenome | isolation source: activated sludge of sewage treatment plant in Hong Hong | place: USA: Christiansburg, Virginia | collected... | reverse complement strand
GACGAAGCGACCCGCAAGCAGCTGGAGCGTGGCCGCCTGGTGACCGAGCTGATGAAGCAGCCCCAGTATTCGCCGATGAGCATCTCCGAAATGGCCGTCACGCTGTACGCAGCGGACAAGGGCTACTTCGACGATGTCGAAGTCAAGCGCGCGCTGGAATGCGAAAAAGCGATGATCGGTTATCTCAAGGCCAACAGTGCGGACCTCATGAACAAGATGGAGACCACCGCGGATCTGGATGGCGAATCCGAGAAGCAGCTCGCCGCCGGTATTCAGGCGTTCAAGAGCAGCTGGGCCTGATCTAGGAGAACGCCATGGCTAGCGGCAAGGAAATTCGCACCAAGATCAAGAGCGTCGAAAATACGCGCAAGATCACCAAGGCTATGGAGATGGTGTCCGTATCCAAAATGCGCAAGGCGCAGGAACGGATGCGGGCTGCCCGTCCCTATGGCGAAAAGATCCGGCGCGTTGCGGCCAATCTGTCCCATGCCCTGTCCGAATATAAGCACCCCTTCCTGATGAAACGGGATCCGGTGCAGTCCGTCGGGCTCATCCTGGTCACGTCCGACAAGGGGCTTTGCGGCGGATTGAACTCCAATATCCTGCGCATGGTCGTCGGCAAGATGAAGGACCTCGACAACCGGGGCATCAAGTACCAGTCGACCTGCATCGGCAACAAAGGTCTCGGTTTCATGCAACGTGTGGGTGGCAAAGTTGTTTCCAACGTCACGGCTCTCGGTGACAAGCCACACCTCGAGAAACTGATCGGCCCGGTCAAGGTTCAGCTCGATGCCTACCTGAAGGGCGAGATCGACGAGCTGTACATCGGCTACACCCGTTTCATCAATACGATGAAGCAGGAACCAGTGATCGAGAAGCTGCTCCCGCTGTCCGGCGAAGCTGTCGGGTCTGCCAAGACCAAGTGGGACTATGTCTATGAACCGGATTCCAAGGCCGTCATCGACGATCTGCTGATCCGTTACGTTGAAGCTTTGATTTATCAGGCCGTGGCTGAAAACCAAGCCTCCGAGCAGTCCGCCCGGATGGTTGCCATGAAGTCTGCTTCCGATAATGCGAAGACCGTTATCGGCGAATTGAAGCTGGTCTACAACAAGACCCGTCAGGCCGCGATTACCAAGGAACTGTCGGAAATCGTGGGCGGCGCCGCCGCCGTCTGACGCTAACGCGAAGCTTTTATTTTTTGGGGATTTGAATATGAGTCAAGGTTCAATCGTTCAGTGTATCGGCGCCGTTGTGGACATCCACTTCCCGCGCGACGCGATGCCGCATGTTTACGACGCGCTCAAGCTGGATGCTGCAGAAGCCAACGGTATGGCGGAAGACGGCCTGACCTTCGAGGTTCAGCAGCAACTGGGTGACGGTGTGGTTCGTACCATCGCCATGGGTTCTTCCGACGGTCTTCGCCGCGGCATGAAGGTTAATAACTCCGGTGCCGCCATTTCCGTGCCGGTCGGCATGGGTACGCTGGGTCGCATCATGGACGTTCTCGGGCGTCCGATCGACGAAGCCGGCCCGATCGAGGGCAATGAACTGCGCCCGATCCACGCGGCTGCGCCGAAGTTCGACGAACTGTCCTCCTCGGTGGACCTGCTCGAAACCGGCATCAAGGTTATCGACCTGATCTGCCCGTTCGCCAAGGGCGGCAAGGTCGGCCTGTTCGGCGGCGCCGGCGTCGGCAAGACCGTCAACATGATGGAGCTGATCAACAACATCGCCAAACAGCACGCCGGCTTGTCCGTGTTTGCTGGCGTCGGTGAGCGTACCCGTGAAGGTAACGACTTCTACCACGAGATGAAGGACTCCAACGTTCTCGACAAGGTCGCGATGGTGTTCGGCCAGATGAACGAGCCGCCGGGCAACCGCCTGCGCGTCGCGCTGACCGGCCTGACCATGGCCGAGCGTTTCCGTGACGATGGCCGTGACATCCTGCTCTTCATCGACAACATCTACCGCTTTACGCTGGCCGGTACCGAAGTGTCCGCACTGCTCGGCCGCATGCCTTCCGCCGTGGGCTACCAGCCGACGCTGGCTGAAGAAATGGGCCGCCTGCAGGAGCGCATCACCTCGACCAAGGTTGGCTCGATCACCTCCATCCAGGCCGTCTATGTGCCTGCGGATGACTTGACCGACCCGTCGCCAGCCACCACCTTCCTGCACCTCGACTCCACGGTCGTGCTGTCGCGTGACATCGCCTCGCTGGGTATCTACCCGGCCGTCGATCCGCTCGACTCCACCTCCCGCCAGCTCGATCCGCAGGTCGTCGGTGAAGAACACTACACGGTCGCCCGCGATGTGCAGATGACCTTGCAGAAATACAAGGAACTGCGCGACATCATCGCGATTCTCGGTATGGACGAACTGTCTCCGGAAGACAAGCTTGCGGTTAGCCGTGCGCGCAAGATCCAGCGCTTCCTGTCTCAGCCGTTCCACGTCGCCGAAGTCTTCACCGGTTCGCCCGGCAAGTACGTTTCGCTAAAGGACACGATCAAGGGCTTCAAGGGCATCTGTGCCGGCGAATACGATCACCTGCCCGAGCAGGCGTTCTACATGGTTGGCGGCATCGAGGAAGTGATCGAAAAGGCCAAGACGCTGCAGTAACACGTGTTCCCAGCAAAGGATCAAGCTATGGCAATTTCTGTTCATTGTGACGTCGTCAGCGCCGAAGAATCGATCTTCTCCGGCACCGTCGAGTTCGCCGTATTCCCTGGTGAAGCCGGCGAACTGGGTATTCTGCCGCACCACACGCCGCTACTCACCCGCATCAAGCCGGGAACCATCCGTCTCAAGATACAGGGCCAGAACGATTTCGAGCTGGTCTATGTCTCGGGCGGCATGCTGGAAGTCCAGCCTGGCATGATCACGGTCCTGGCCGACACGGCCATCCGTGCCCATGATCTGGACGAGGCCAAGGCGATGGAAGCGAAGAAGCGTGCAGAAGAGGCGCTTGCCAACCGCAAGGCCGAAATGGACTACGCTGCTGCGGAATCCGAACTGGCTCAGGCAATCGCCCAGCTGCAGGCCATTCAGCGTCTGCGCAAGTCGATTCACTGATTCCCGCCCGACGGAACAAAAAGGGCAGCTTCGGCTGCCCTTTTCTTTTTGCCGGAGAATCAGCGATCAGCGCGTCGTCAGCCGCGCAATACGCCTTTCAAGCCGCGCCACATCGTTTCGTAGTTCATCGACCGACCGCCCGAATTGCATTATATCCCGCCCCGACGAGACGAGTCCGGACTCTTCAGTAGCGTACTCGGCAGCATTCTGTCCCACTCGCTGCGCCAGCGAGCGATGCCAGGCGGCACCGTCGGCCAGCATCCGCGCCAGACGGCGTCCCGGGATGTCGCCTATGATTCCGGCAAGATCAGCTTCATAGTCCCAGCGCAGGTTCCTGAACACGAAAGCAAGTGTCTCGGCAAAACTTGCGGCACCGGAAAGTCGCGCCGAGCCAAAGATGCTTGACGGATCGACCAGCATCTTGAATGGCGCGTCGGCAGGCAACGAAATGGTTACAGTTGCTTCCTCTTCGGCCCCGCTCGGCCGAAAACCGCCGGACTCATCGACCGTCATCGTCAGCTTGACCGGGCCGCCCTCGATCGTCGCGGCCTGGCCGCTGTAGGGCATGAGGCGCTGGCGCGCCCACGATTCCTGCGTCAGCAGATGGTTCAGGAGCGGGACGAAGACGTCGGCGAGGGAGGGCATCATCAACCCAACTGCTGGATTCCGGCAACTGCCCAGCCGCGGCTACCGTCCATCGGCTTGACGAGGTTCCAGACTTCGTCGAAGGCTTGTGCCGCCGAGTCATTCTCTTCCCGGATCATGCCGTGGAAGCGGACGCTCGCGATGTGGCGAGTCGCCTCGCTGACGACCTCCAGCAGTTCGGCTTCCAGAGTGACGACATCGGTGGTCTGAACCCGGCCGTGACGGTCGGAAAAATCGAGACTGATCTCGCCGAACATTTCGGGCGTCGTGAACTCGCGGATATCCTCGAGGTTGCCTGCATCGTTGGCGGCCTGGAGACGGATGAAGTTAACCTTGGCAATCCGCAGGAAGCCTTCCTGGTCGAAATCGCCAGGCACCGCGCGCGCTACCGGCGTTGCGGTGCTTGCCACGTTCGCACCAACGGCTGCCGGCGGCTGGAAAATCACCTCCTTGGCCGGTGCCATGCCTGGTCCGCCGACGCCCGCGTATTGCATCGGCTCGCTTAGCGGACCGCGGTCAGGCTGACGCTTGCGGAAAAGGAGGCGAAATACGAAGACCGCTGCCATGGCCAGGAGTGCGATCATCAGAATATTTGCCATGCCCTCGCCGAGTCCGAAATGCGACAACAGTGCAGCGATTCCGAGCCCTGCAGCCAATCCGGCGAGCGGCCCCATCCAGTTGCGCTTGGCGGGCGGTGCGCTCGGTGACGGCGCGGCATTCGCGGCCTGACCGGCTGACGGTTGCTGGGCTGGCGGTGGCGTTGCCTGTTTCTGGGTTACCGAATCGCGTTGCATGCCCTTTGAGGCGCCACCGCCTAGGCGTTTTGCCTCGGCATCCTGCATCGTCAGGCCCAGGGCGAATACACCCGCACACGCAAGCAACAGGAATCGCTTCATCGATCTCTCCCGATCAGAACTTGAAGCCGCGATGCAGTGCAACCACACCCAGCGCCATATTAAAATATTCGACCTTTTCAAGGCCCGCCTGTTCCATCATCTGCTTCAGTTCTTCCTGCCCGGGGTGTACCCGGATCGATTCTGACAGATAGCGGTAGCTGTCCGAATCATCGGTGACCATCTTGCCGACGCGCGGGATGACGTGGAACGAATAGAAGTCGTAGGCGGGTGCCAGGGGCTTCCAGATTTGCGAAAACTCGAGAACGAGCAAGCGCCCACCCGGCCGCAGTACGCGGTGCATTTCGGCCAGGGCTACGTCCTTGTGCGTCATGTTGCGCAGACCGAAGGCCACCGTCACGCAATCGAACCAGTCATCGGGGAACGGCAGCTTTTCCGCGTCGCATTGGGCGGCGGGCACCACATAGCCCTTGTCGAGCAGGCGGTCACGTCCGCGCGCCAGCATCGCATTGTTGATGTCCGTCAGCCAGACCTGGCCGCTCTTGCCAGCCTTCTTGGCAAAAGCCAGGGCGAGGTCGCCGGTACCGCCAGCCACGTCGAGTACCCTCGAACCTTCGCGAACGCCGCTGCGCTGTATGGTGAATGCCTTCCACAGGCGGTGCATGCCGCCGGACATCAAATCGTTCATCAGGTCGTAGCGACTTGCGACCGAGTCGAAGACGTCGGCGACGCGGCGCGCCTTCTCGCGTTCCTCGACGGTTTCATAACCGAAATGCGTGGTGTCGTTTTTCATGATTTCAATGGTGTGTACCGCAACTGCCGCCTGTGGCGCGTGAGGTGCTATCGATGTCCCGGGACAGCCCCTGGCTTTCGATCTGCTTCAGGTACTCCTGCCACAACTCGTCGCGATGCTTGCCCAGGTTGTAAAGCAAATCCCAGGAGTAGAGGCCGCTGTCGTGGCCGTCGGAAAACACGAAGCGCAATGCGTAGGTGCCAACGGGTTCGACACGCTCGATCTCGACATTCCGCTTGCCGGTCTGCAGGGTTTCCTGGCCCGGGCCATGGCCGCGGGCTTCGGCCGACGGCGTGAATACCCGCAGGAACTCGTAGTCGAGTTCATGGCGATCGCCGCTCTCGTAGATGAGCTCGACGAAGCGGGATTTCTGATGCAACTTGATGTCGGTCGGAATCGGGGTGTCCCGTTCGATGCCTGCCATATCAGCCTCCAAGGTTAGGGTGCTAGTTTAGCGCACTCACCGTCCGCAGGAGACAGCCAGGCTCAAACCTTCTCGAAGCTGACCCGGTCGAAATCGACGCCGCGCTGGCGAACATGCTGCATCCGCAACTGCCAGGTCTGCTCATTGGAGACGACTTCGAGCAAAGCACTGGCCTTGTAAAGGTCCACCGGAATCACCACCGAGCCTTCCTGGCCGATCGCCGGTATCGGCGGCAGCAGGAAAGCGCGGACGAATCGCGTCTCCTTTCCGGGCACAGATGGCGACTGACGAACGGCGATCGCTTCCGGCATGCCGGGCAAGACCGCAACCCCGACCACGAGCCCGCCGCCGCTTTCCTGCATCAGCCAGCTGGCCTGGCCCAGGAGAAAGCGGTCCCCGTCGTGCGGGCAGACGGCCAGCAGCTGGCTGTGCGCAACTTTCTGGCCGGCATTGCTGCGTCCGAGCCGGAAGCCGTTGGCCGAGTGGTTGATGACAGTCCACTCGTCAATCGGGTAGCTGGCATGCGTGTTGATCTTCAGTTGCTGTCCGGGGATGGCGCGTTCCCGGAAGGTGAATAGTTGATCGAAATCACCCCGGGAATAGGCCTTCGCCGAATCCGCCTGGGCGAACTCCGCGCCGCCGATATAGAAGTGCATGGCTTCGTAGCCGACGGCGACCCTGGCGTTGCCTGCCGAGGGAAAGCGCCGGAAGCGCCGTGGTGATGCGGTCTGGGTCCATGGCCCCGAAATGCGCTCGAGCAGGCGGATGACATGGCCGGAAGTGTCCTCGCCGAGGCCGAGCAGCGACGGTGTCAGGCGCTGATGCAACTGCGACAGCATATGGCTCAGTTGCAGTCCGAGCCGGCTGGTGTCGAGGCGCCGGGCATCGGGGCCGATGCCATCCGATGCACCGGTCGGATGGAGTGGCTGGTCGGACATCAGTTCGACAACGTAAGGCGGCACCTCGTATTCGTCATCGACCGGATGCAAGGAAACCAGCGGCGCCCACATGCCCGCCCAGCGACGGACAAGATTGAGGTCGCGGACACTGTTGCTGTACGGGTTGGCGATCTCGATCAGCAGCAAGGTGACGTAGGCGGCCGCACAATGCGTGGCCTGCAGGTCGCTTTCCAGCGAATCATTGACCGGGGTACAGGTGACACCCCACTGCTCGGCGGTCTCGTAGTAGCCATGGAGATCGTGCCAGATGCCGGCGGGTATCTCGCGCCGCGCCCGGAAGTGCTCGATGATGATCATCCCCGTGTAATACAGGCAGCGATGCAGGACCGTCGCCAGCATCGCCGAATACTGGGGATTTTCGGCCGCCGGTTCCTGCAGGCGTGCGCACAGCGCATAGGCCTTGCTCATCAGTTGCCATGCCGAAAGGACCTGCTGGAAGCAATTTTCCTGCTCGTCGGAAAGGACCAGTGGTTTGTTGTGGTAATGCTTCGCCATCTCCTCTTCGACGAAACTCATCGGAACGCGTGTCTGTTCCAGGAGCGAAAGCAGGATCCCTGGCTCCGGCGGATTTGCGATCAGCCCATCGAGGAATTCGATGAGCTGGGCTTCGGCCAGGGGCGGGTTGGCCAGCGGCAACTGTGAGAGGAAGAGCGATCCGGCGTGCAGATCGGCAATCGCGAGCGGGGACGTATCCTGGTTCATGGTGGTTAACCTTGGTTTTCGGCAGGGTGAAGTTGCTTGGATAGTGCCTGGCGCAGGGTGTCATCAGTAACGATGGCGCGTGGCCGGGAACCATCGCGTTGCGTGCTGCCCCAGATGGGTTCGGGAAAATGGCGATCATCGTGCCAGCGCGGGATGACATGCCAGTGCAGGTGCGGCGTCAGGTTGCCGAGGCTGGCCAGGTTGACCTTGTCCGGTGCGAACAGGGTGCGGATGACTGCTTCGACAGCGAAGACGACGTTCATCATGGAATGACGCTCGCCCGGATCGAGGTCGGTCATATCGCGAACGTGAGCGGTCCACACGACCCGGCAGAAGCCTGGGTAGTGCGGGTCATCGACACGCACCACGCGACAGGTCGGGCATTCCCAAAGCAGGGTTCCACCGGTCGTGGCACACAGTTCGCAGATCTTGCCGTCCATTTCCACGTTCGTCGTTGCTCAAGGTTACAAGGATTGCACCAGCATAAAAATACTGCAAGCGCTTCCTTGCCCTCGTGCAGCGGTTACGCGACCGGTCCCGCAGGGTCTTCCGGAAATCAGAGCAGGACGCGCTCGATGCCGCCGTTGTTGGCGCGGTCGACGTACTGGGCAGCCCAGTTTTCACCGAGCAGGTGTTTCGCCAGCTCGACCACGATGTAATCCGCCTTGGTGCCGGCATCGTCGTCGTAACGCGAAAGGCCCTGCAGGCAGGCCGGGCAGGAGGTCAGGATCTTCACGTCGCCGGTGAAGCCGTCGGCGCGCAGCGCCTGGGCACCCTTCTCGATTTCTTCCTGCTTGCGGAACTTCACCTGGGTCGCGATATCCGGGCGGGCGTAGGCGAATGAGCCGGCATCGCCGCAGCAGCGGTCGGTCAGCGGCACGTCCTGGCCCATCAGGGAGCTGGTGACCTGGAGAGGCGCATAGGCCTTCATCGGCGTATGGCAGGGGTCGTGGTACATGTAGCGGGTACCCTCGACACCTTCCAGCTTGATGCCTTTTTCCATCAGGTATTCGTGGATGTCGAGCAGGCGGCAACCAGGGAAGATCTTCTCGAACTGGTATTTCTGCAGCTGGTCCATGCAGGTGCCGCAGGAGACGATCACGGTCTTGATGTCGAGGTAGTTCAGCGTGTTGGCGACGCGGTGGAAAAGCACGCGGTTGTCGGTGGTGATCTTCTGACCCTTGTCCTCCTCACCTGCCGAGGTCTGCGGGTAGCCGCAGCACAGGTAACCCGGCGGCAGCACCGTCGTGGCGCCGATCTCGTAGAGCATTGCCTGCGTTGCCAGCCCGACCTGCGAGAACAGGCGCTCGGAACCGCAACCCGGGAAATAAAAGACGGCGTCGGACTCGTCGTGCGTCTTGTTCGGGTTGCGGATCACCGGAATGACCTTGTCGTCTTCGATGTCGAGCAGCGCCCGCGAAGTTCGCTTGGGCAGGTTGCCGGGCATCGGCCGGTTCAGGAAATGGATGACCTGGGTCTTGATGGTCGGCGCGCCGACGGTGGCCGCCGGGTGGTTCCGGCTGTCCTGGATCAGGCCGAGCGCCTTCGCCGCTTTGTGCGCCAGGCGCTGGGCCTTGAAGCCGAACTCCATCATCCCGGCGCGCATCAGCTTGATCGTCGCCGGGTCCTTGAGCGTAAGGAAGGCCATTGCCGTGGCCGTGCCGGGGCTGAAGCGCTTCTTGTCCTGCTTGCGCAGGAAGTTGCGCATGGCCACGGAAACGTCGCCGAAATCGATGTCGACCGGACAAGGCTTGAGACAGCGGTGGCAGACCGTGCAGTGGTCGGCGACGTCGTTGAACTCGTCGAAATGCTTGAGCGAGATGCCGCGCCGCGTCTGTTCTTCGTAGAGGAAGGCCTCGACCAGCAGCGAGGTGGCGAGGATCTTGTTGCGCGGGCTGTAGAGCAGGTTGGCACGCGGCACGTGGGTCGAACACACCGGCTTGCATTTGCCGCAGCGCAGGCAATCCTTGACCATGTCCGAAATCTTCCCGATCTCAGACTGCTCCATGATCAGCGACTCGGTGCCGAGCAGGCTGAACGACGGCGTGTAGGCATTGGCCATGTCGCCGCCGGGCATCAGCTTGCCCTTGTTGAAGCGGCCTTCCGGATCTACCCGCTGCTTGTAGGCGCGGAAGGGGCCGATTTCCTCCGCGGTCAGGAACTCCAGCTTGGTGATGCCGATGCCATGCTCGCCGGAAATTACCCCGTCGAGCGAGCGGGCTAGATGCATGATGCGCTCGACGGCCCTGTTGGCGGTCTGCAGCATCTCGTAATTGTCTGAATTGACCGGGATGTTGGTATGGACGTTGCCGTCGCCGGCGTGCATGTGCAGGGCGACGAAAACGCGGCCGCGCAGGACTTCCTTGTGCAGTGCTTCGATACGCTCGACGACTGGACGGAAGACGCCCCCGTCGAAGATTTTCGCGAGCCGTGCATGCAATTCCTGCTTCCACGACACGCGGACCGAATAGTCCTGCAGGCGGTGGAAAAGGCGCGGGCTGTCGGCGCGATTGGTCAGTTCGCCAGCTTTCACCCCCAGGGCGGGAAAATGTGTTTCGGCCTCGGCCAGCGGCAGGTCGAGGTTCTCGAGCAGCCACTGCCAGCGCAGGCGGATCGCTGCCACATAGTCGAGCGCGGCCTGCCGGCGGTCGCCGATCAAGACTGCTGCGTCGAGGGTGGTGTCGCCACGATGCAAAGGCAGGTCACCCTTGAGAAACTCGCCCAAGGCGTCGCACAGTGCCAGCTTGTTGCTGATCGACAGTTCGATGTTGATGCGCTCGATGCCGTCGCAATAGTCGCCCATGCGCGGCAGCGGGATGACCACGTCCTCGTTGACCTTGAAGGCGTTGGTATGGCGCGAGATGGCGGCGGTGCGCGAACGGTCGAGCCAGAATTTCTTGCGTGTTTCCGCGTTGACCGCGATGAAGCCCTCGGCAGCGCGCAGGTTGCACATGCGGACGACTTCCGAAGCGGCGGCCATCACGGCGTTTTCATCGTGGCCGACGAGGTCGCCGATCAGCACCATCTTCGGCCTGCCGTGGCGCTTGGCCTTGGTCGCGTAGCCGACCGCCTTCACATAGCGCTCGTCGAGATGTTCGAGTCCGGCGAGCTGAACGCCCGCCGCGTGGCCGGCGGCGCCCGGCTTGAAGTAGTCGGTGATCTCGACGATGGCCGGCACCGCCTCGCGCACCTGGCCGAAGAACTCCAGGCAGACGGTACGCGTGACCGGCGGCATCTTGTGCAGCACCCAGCGGGCGGCGACGATGATGCCGTCGGTGCCTTCCTTCTGGACGCCGGGAATGCCGCCGAGGAACTTGTCGGTGACATCCTTGCCGAGGCCGTCCTTGCGGCAGCTGGCGCCGGCGATGGTCAGGGTTTCCTCGCCGAGCAGCTTCCTGCCGCTGGGGTCGAAACGCTTGAGGCGGAACTCGACCGTTTCCTGCTCGTGGATCTTGCCGAAGTTGTGATTGACGCGGTCAACCTCCAGCCAGTTGCCGTCCGGGTCGACCATCTTCCACCAGGCCAGGTTGTCGAGCGCCGTGCCCCACAGTACGGCCTTCTTGCCGCCGGCATTCATGGCGATGTTGCCGCCGATGCAGGAGGCGCTCGCCGAGGTCGGGTCGACCGCGAAGACGCGGCCGGCCAGCGAAGCCGCTTCGGAAACACGTTCGGTGACCACCCCGGCGCCAGTACGAATGGTGGCATACGGTGTTTCATGGCCAGCCAGGACGAGCTCTTCGACCGGGCCGATGTCGATCAGCTTCTCGGTATTGATCACCGCCGCGTAAGGCGTCAGCGGAACCGCGCCGCCGGTGTAGCCAGTGCCGCCGCCACGCGGGATGATGGTCAGCCCGGCTTCGATGCAGCCGCGAACGAGGTGGCCGATTTCTTCCTCGGTATCCGGGTTGAGGACGACGAAGGGGTACTCGACGCGCCAGTCGGTGGCATCGGTGACATGCGAGACGCGGGCGAGGCCGTCGAAGGCGATGTTGTCCTTGCGCGTGTGCTTGCCGAGGATGCGCGTCACCTTGCGGCGCAGGTCGTAGGTCTGTTCGAAATGGCGGGCGAAACGGTCGACCGCGACCCGCGCTGCCTCGACCAGTATCCTGACCTTGGCCGCACGCTCAGGATCCTCCCCTGCGGTCGCTTCCCGACGCTTTTCGACTTCCCCCAGCCGATGAAGCAGTGCATTGACCAGTGCATCGCGCCGCTCGCGGTTGTCCAGCAGGTCATCTTCCAGGTAGGGGTTGCGCTGCACGACCCAGATGTCGCCAAGCACTTCGTAGAGCATGCGCGCCGACCGCCCGGTGACCCGCTCCGAGCGCAGTTCGTCGAGGATTGCCCAGTTGTCGGCGCCGAGCAGGCGGATGACGATTTCGCGATCGGAAAACGAAGTGTAGTTATAGGGGATTTCGCGCAGGCGGGCAGTCATGGGTGCAGCCGGATTCCGTCAAAACGTCGATTTTAGCGTATTGCAGCGCAGCACGCGGGGTCAGGTAGACCGGGAAAGGATGCCAAGGGTTCAGTTGGGCAGCACCGCCTGGCTGACCAGCCAGTAGCGCACGAATTTGCCGGCGGCCATAAACATGCAGCACGGAAGCCAGTGAATGCGCAGCCAACCGGCTGCCAGGCAGAGCGCGTCGCCGACCAGGGGCAGCCACGAGAGCAGCAGGGTGGGGCTCCCCCAGCGCTCGAGCTTCTCGCGGTGCGGCAGATTCTCCAGTTTCTGCCAGCGCGGCAGGTAACGGCCGCACCACCAGGTAGTCATGCCGCCCGCCGTATTGCCTAGCGTGGCCAACCCGAGGGCGGGCCACATTTCGCCGGGGTGCAGGACGAGGAATCCCCAGAGCAGGGGTTCCGAACTCACGGGCAGTACGGTCGACGCGAGAAAACTGGCCAAAAACAGGCCGCCGAGCCCCGCTTCCGCCGTGACGTTTAGCCACTCCACCCGTAGAATCTCCCCTTTACATCGATGAGTCGTGTCATGCACCCGGATTATCTCGAAAAAGTTCTCAACGCACAGGTTTACGATGTGGCGAGCGAAACGCCGCTCGACCTGGCCGGCAACCTTTCGGCACGGCTCGGCAACCGGATCCTGCTGAAGCGCGAGGACCTGCAACCGGTGTTCTCCTTCAAACTGCGCGGCGCCTACAACAAGATCGCCAGCCTGTCCGCCGAGCGCCTCAAGCGTGGCGTGATCTGCGCTTCGGCCGGTAACCACGCACAGGGCGTGGCCCTGTCGGCGGCCAAGGTCGGCTGCCGCGCGGTCATCGTCATGCCGACCTCGACGCCGTGCATCAAGGTCGATGCCGTCCGCGCTCGCGGTGGCGAAGTCGTGCTCTTCGGCGATTCCTACGATGAGGCCTATGCCCACGCGCTGGAACTGGAGAAGACCGAGAAGCTGACTTTCGTCCACCCCTTCGACGACCCCGAAGTCATCGCCGGCCAGGGCACCATCGCCATGGAAATCCTGCGTCAGCACTCGCGCCACAACGGGCCGATCCATGCCATCTTCTGCTGTGTCGGCGGCGGCGGGCTGATCGCCGGCGTCGCCGCCTATATCAAGCGCCTGCGCCCGGAAATCAGGATTATCGGTGTCGAAGCCAAGGATGCCGACGCGATGACGCAGTCGCTGGCCAAGGGCCATCGCGTGCGCCTCGAGCAGGTCGGCCTGTTCGCCGACGGCGCGGCGGTCAAGTTCGTCGGCGAGGAAACCTTCCGCCTGTGCAAGGAATACGTTGATGAAATGATCCTCGTGGACACCGACGCCATCTGCGCCGCGATCAAGGACGTCTTCGAAGATACCCGTTCGATCCTCGAGCCGGCCGGCGCGCTGGCCGTCGCGGGGGCCAAGGAGTATGTCCGCCAGCACAAGCTGAAGGACAAGAACCTGGTCGCCATCGCGTCCGGCGCCAACATGAACTTCGACCGCCTGCGCTTCGTCGCCGAGCGCGCCGAATTCGGCGAGCAGCGCGAGGCCGTGTTCGCGGTGACGCTCCCGGAAAAGCCAGGCGCCTACAAGAAGTTTCTCGGGCTGATCGGCAAGCGCAACGTCACCGAATTCAATTACCGCTACCACACCGCCAGCGAGGCGCACGTTTTTGTCGGCGTCCAGGTGGTCGACCGCAAGGAATCGCTCAAGCTGGTCGACAGCCTGCAGAAGCACGGCTACCCGACACTTGACCTGACCGACGATGAAATGGCGAAGAACCACATCCGCCACATGGTCGGTGGCCACGCGCCGCAGGTCTGCGACAAGGGCATGCACGAACTGCTCTACCGGTTCGAGTTCCCCGAGCGGCCGGGCGCGCTGATGAACTTCCTGACCCAGATGAGCGCCGGCTGGAACATCAGCTTGTTCCACTACCGTAACCATGGCGCCGACTACGGCCGCGTGCTGGTCGGCATGCAGGTACCGCCGGGCGAGATGGGACAGTTCCGCGAGTTCCTCAAGAACCTGGGCTACGCCCACTGGGACGAGAGCGATAACCCGGCCTACAAGCTTTTCGTCGGTTAGGCGGCGACGGCAGAACCGTCCTTCGCTAACTGACCTTGAGCCCGAGCGCTCAGGCCCCGATCAACTCCAGGCGCCTTGACCGCCAGTCGAGAACGGCGGTGCGGGTGCTCATCCGCCCGGCGAGTTCGGGGAATTCCGCACTGATCACCTCGGCGGCGAAGCGCGACAGGAAGCGCGACTTAAGTTCGGCGCGCGCCCGGTCGACGCCGATTTCGTCGTAGGGGACCGAAGCGAGGAGGAGAAAACCGTCGTTCGGAATGCGCCCGGCCTCCATGTTGCTGTCGATTATGCCCGCCGCCTTGCGCAGCGGATCGGCGAGATCCGGGCTGTAGGGGCCGATGATCAGTGCGAGGTTGGGCGTGTGCAGGAAGTCGAAGCCGCGGCCGACGCAGATCACCCATTCGCGGTGCTCGATGTCGAGCATGCGCTCGTGCCGCGCGACTTGTTCACGGACTTGCGCGATGTGATCGAGATTGCCGCGCAGCAGGGGCAGCAAGTCGGCGCGCATCTGTTCCGGCATGTCGGGTAGCAGCGCGGCGAGCCGGGGCTCGAGCGTGGCGAGGTCGGCGGCGGCGAGGCTGGCGAGATCGAGAACCGACCCGTCGTTGCCGTGGATGGCGAGCGCTTCCTCGTCGGTCTCGAAGCCGCAGACCAGCGGGTAGACCGTGCCGTGGCCGCTGCCGAAGATGTGCTCGAGTTGGCCCCGGATTTGCTGGGTGTGGGCGATGGCGGCGGCGGTGTCGTAGCCGAAACCGGCGCAGCCGCGCCGGGGATTGCCGCGCGACCAGTGGTAGGTGATCAGGAACAGCACGCGCCGCCCGCTGCCGGTCATGCGCAGGACATGGTGGGCGAGCACCTCGCCGAGATGCGGCCAGCCGAGGTCGAAGATGCCGCCCAGGTTGCGGAAGGGCATCAGGATGCCGGTCGGGGTATGGGTGGCGACGGGGATGTTGATTCGGCCGTCCATGCACTTGAGGACGGCGATGGCGGTCGGGTGCTCGGCGAGATAGCGTTCGCGCGCCAGCCAGGCTTCCGGTCCGCGAAAGGTTTCGCCATGGCGGCGGGCGAGATCGAAGAGCCAGTCGATACGCTGAGCGATCGGGCGGTTGTGGATGTCGTTCATGTCCCCTCCGGCAAGGCTTGGTGGCAATCCTGCAGCGCTTGTTGTCGTCGCGGTCGCGAGCGCCGCGCTTCATTTTGCCCTCCTTTGTACCGTCGACCGCAGCGACTGCCAAGCCCGGCATTCAGCCGGCGCCCGCGATGCCGCCGGATGTGGCTCGAAAGTCTTGCGGGCGGGCGGCCCGGCTGTCCGCAGGCGCGGCAGAGTCGCCTACAATGCGAAATCCCTTTCCGGAGCCCAAGCATGAAAATCGCCAAAAGCGTCACCGAACTGGTCGGCAATACCCCGCTGGTCAGGCTCAACCGCATCACTGAAGGCTGCGGCGCGACGATCGTCGCCAAGCTGGAGTTCTTCAACCCTGGACACAGCGTCAAGGACCGCATCGCGGTTGCTATGCTCGATGCGGCACAGGCGGCCCGCAAGCTCGGCCCCGATACCGTCGTGCTGGAGCCGACCTCCGGCAATACCGGCATCGGCCTCGCCATGGTCTGCGCGGCGCGCGGCATCAAGTGCGCCTTCGTCATGCCGGAAACGATGAGCCGCGAGCGCAAGCTGCTGCTCAAGGCCTACGGCGCCGAACTGATCCTGACGCCGGGGCCGGACGGGATGACCGGCGCGATCAACAAGGCGCGGGAACTGGCGGCGGCCGATCCGCGCTACTTCATTCCGCAGCAGTTCGAAAATCCGGCCAATCCGGCGGTCCACCGCAACACGACGGCGGAAGAGATCTGGCACGATACCGACGGCCAGGTCGATATCTTCGTGGCAGGCGTCGGTACCGGCGGCACGGTGACCGGGGTCGGCGAAGTGCTCAAGGCGAGGAAACCCGGCGTCAAGATCATCGCGGTCGAGCCGGATGCCTCGCCGGTGCTGTCCGGCGGCCAGAAAGGGCCGCACCCGATCCAGGGGATCGGCGCCGGTTTCGTTCCCGCCGTGCTCAATACGGCGGCCTACGACGAGGTGATCCGCGTCGCGAACGACGACGCCTTCGCCATCGCCCGCCGCATGGCGACGGAGGAAGGCCTGCTGGTCGGCATTTCGTCCGGCGCCGCGACCTCGGCCGCGCTCGAACTCGCCAGGCGCCCGGAAAATGCGGGCAAGCTGATCGTTGTCATCATCCCATCCTTCGGCGAGCGCTACCTGTCGACCGCCTTATACCAGCATTTAGAAGTGTGAGCATTTTCGATACCCCGATCGACCGGCGCGGCTCCGACTCGATCAAGTGGGGCAAGTACGCCGGCCGCGATGTCCTGCCGCTGTGGGTGGCGGACATGGACTTTGCCGCGCCGCCGCCGGTCATCGATGCCCTGCAGCAACGCATCGCGCATGGTGTTTTCGGTTACGGCCATCCCTGGACGACACTCACGGAGTCAGTACTCGCTCACCTGGAGTGCATTTATCGGTGGCGAATCGAGTCGGAGTGGATCGTCTGGCTGCCGGGGCTGGTGACCGGCCTCAATGTGGCCTGCCGGGCGGTCGATGGTGACGTCCTGACCGCCACGCCGATCTATCCGCCCTTCCTTTCCGCACCGCGTTTTTCCGGCCGGGCGCTGCATCGTGCCGAGCTGGCATGCAGTGACGGTCGCTGGCAGTGGGACAAAACAGCCCTGGAAATGGCGTTGACCCTGGGGCAAGCCATTGATTCCATGGTCGCAAGCACCCGCCTGTTCCTGCTCTGCCACCCGCACAACCCGGTCGGCCGCTGCTGGAATGAGGAAGAACTACGCGACCTCGCCGCCTTCGCCGGGGAAAACGACCTGGTCGTCTGTTCCGACGAGATTCATTGCGGGCTGATCCTCGACGCCGACAAGCGCCACATTCCCTTCGCCAGCCTGTCGCCGGATGCGGCGCAGCGCAGCATCACGCTGATGGCGCCGTCCAAGACCTACAACATTCCCGGCCTCGGCTGCGCCTTCGCGGTGATCCCCGATGCCGCGCTGCGCCGCCGTTTCCTGCGCGCCATGGACGGCATCGTGCCGCATGTGAATGTGCTGGGCCTCGTCGCCTGTGAAGCCGCCTACCGCGATTGCAGCGCCTGGCACGGTGAACTGATCGCCTACCTGCGCGGCAACCGTGACCGGGTGGCAGCTGCGGTCAACGCCCAAAAAGGGGCAAAAATGAGCCATGTCGAGGCCACCTACCTGGCCTGGATCGACGTCCGTGAACTGGGGCTTGATTATCCGGCCGCCCATTTCGAGGCACATGGCCTCGGCCTCTCCGATGGCGCCGATTTTGGCGCGCCGGGCTGGCTGCGCCTCAACTTCGGTTGCTCACGGGCGATGCTGGACGAGGCGCTGGTCCGTTTCGCCACGGCCTGCAAGGCGGCATGAGTTCATTTTCGCTGGCCGTGTTCCTGCTGCTCGGCGCCCTGCTCGCGCAGTCGGTGGCGACGGTTCTGGCGACCGAATTCTTCCTGCGCAAGGAGCAGAGTTCGCTGGCGCGGCGTTCCTGGCTGGTGCTGGCGATCGGTTCGCTGATTTTCGCGCTGCAACACGGCTATGCGCTCGAACTGGCGGTCAGTACCGGGCTCCACGACCTGCGCCAGGCGGCGCTCGCCGGCACCGCTTCGCTGCTGTTGGCGCTCGGCGTTTACGGCCTCAGGCGGCTGGCCTGAATGCCCCGTTTTCGGTAACGATCCAGTCCAGTCGCTGGTCGTGCGCTTCCGGCCGGATGCTTTCCAGACGGTTGATCTCGAAGCCGACGCCCACTGCCAGCGGCCGCGGGGACAGCGCGGCCAGGGTGCGGTCGAAATAGCCGCCGCCGTAGCCGAGGCGATATCCGGCCACATCGAAGGCGTTGAGCGGCAGCAGGATAAGGTCGGGAAGCAGCCAGTCGCCGGTGGTCGGCGTCGGGATGCCGTAGCGGTCCGGTGCGAGCGCGCTGTCCGGCGTCCACTCGCGAAAGCGCAGCGCCGCGCCTTCAGCGACCACGACCGGCAGCGCGGCGCGCACCCCGACCGCCATCCATTTTTCCAGCAGTGTCCGCACGTCCGGCTCGCGCCTGATCGGCCAGCAGAAGGCGGCAACCCCGGGCCGTGCCAGCGCGGCGTCAGCATGGGCGACGATACGCGCCGACCGTGCAACATGGTCGGCTGCCGCCATGGACTCGCGCCGGGCGGCCATGTCCTGCCGCAATGCGCGTCGCCAGGCCGTGTTATCCTCGGATCGACTATTCATAACTGAAATCTAGCATGAAGTTTCAAGCCCTCCTTCTCAGTCTTTTCGTTGCATTGCCGCTTTTTGCACAGGAGAGCCGCGACGGCACCTACCTGACAGCCCGCGACGCCTTCCGTGCCGGTGACCGGGCGCGTCTGGACCGTGCCGCAGCGCAGCTTGGCAATCACGAACTGATGCCTTACGTTGAAAACTACCAGCTGCGAATGGCCATCGATCAGGGCGACTCAAGCGCTCTGCGCGCCTTCTTCGACCGTTACGAACGCAGCTATGTCGCCGAGAAGCTGCGCGCCGACTGGATCCGCTGGCTGGGCAAGCGCGGCAACTGGAGCGAGATCGTCGTCGAATATCCGAAGTTGCTCGCCCCCGAGCCGGATGTCAGCTGCTACTACCAGCAGGCGCGACTGGCTGGCGGCTACATGGCGGCGCTCGATGACGCGCAGCCACTCTGGCTGACCATGCTCGAACCGCCGGAAGCCTGTCGTGCGGTGCTTGATGCCCTGATCCGCGAGAATCGGGTGACGACCGACGACATCTGGGCGCGGGTCCATCGCCAGTTCGAAGCCAATCGTACCGGCCCGGCCAAAGTCACGCTGGCCGCCTTGCCCGCCGGCCAGGCGCCGGATGCCAAGGCCCTCGACATGGTGATCGGCAGCCCGCTGGGCTATCTGGTCAAACAGCCCGCGAACTGGAGCAGCAGCCAGAGTGGCCGCGAACTGGCGGCACTGGCGATCCAGCGCATTTCGACCAATGACCCGCGTGCTGCAGCGCTCGAACTGGAAAAACTGCAGGGGCGCATGCAGGATGCCGAGCGGCAGTGGGCCTGGAGCCAGGTCGGCCTGCAGGCGGCCAAGCGGCACTATGCCGAGGCGCTCGACTGGTATGCGCAAGGCAGGGAGACGCCGCTTTCCGACGAGGGCGCGCAGTGGAAGGTGCGCGCCGCGCTGCGGGTCCATGACTGGAGCGTGGTGCTGGCGACCATCAGCGAAATGCCGCCGGCGCTCGCCGCGCAGCCCGAATGGGTCTACTGGCTGGGCCGCGCCTACAAGGCGGGTGGGCTGACCAGCGAGGCCGACGCGCTGTTCGAGAAGATCGCCGGGCAGGCCAATTTCTATGGCAACCTGGCCGACGAGGAACTCGGGCGCAAGATCCTGACACCCCCCAAGGCCAAGGCGCCGACTGCCGAAGAGCAGAAAGCAACGCGCGACAACCCGGCGATAAGGAGGGCGCTGGCCTTCTTCAGGCTCGACATGCGTACCGAGGCAGTCCGGGAGTGGAACTGGTCGCTGCGCGGCATGGATGACCGTGAGCTGCTGGCAGCCGCCGACCTCGCCAGGCGTAACCAGATATGGGATCGCGCCATCAACACCGCCGACCGGACCAAGAGCGAGCACGATTTCACCCTGCGCTTCCTCGCGCCCTATGGTGAGCAGGTGCGTTCCGCAGCGCAGAACCAGTCGCTCGACGACGCCTGGGTTTACGGCCTGATGCGCCAGGAAAGCCGCTTCATCTCCGTCGCCAAGTCGAATGTCGGCGCTTCCGGCCTGATGCAGCTGATGCCGGCGACCGCCAAGTGGGTGGCCAAGAAGATCGGCCTCAAGGACTACAACCACGGCCGCGTCAATGACACCGAGGTGAATGTGCTGCTCGGCACCAGCTACATGCGCCTGGTAATGGAGAATCTCGACAACCACCCGGTGCTGACTTCGGCCGCCTACAATGCTGGCCCCGGTCGCGCCAAGCGCTGGCGCGCGGACCGGCCGCTCGAGGGCGCCATCTATGCGGAGACCATCCCGTTCAACGAAACCCGTGACTACGTCAAGAAGGTAATGAGCAATTCGGTCTACTACTCGATGCAATTCACGGGACGCCCCGATTCGCTGAAGGCGAGGCTGGGGGTCGTCGGTGCGCGTACCGCCGACGCGCCCAAGGATTCGGATTTGCCTTAAAATTCATATTTATACGACGCGACGAGAAGATTGGCGATGGCCCCACCAGTGAGCAACGAGATTCTGCAGGCCCCCGATGATGCCTGGGAGATCCTGCGCGACTGCCGGGTCTTCTTCCTGAAGCAACTTGCCCGCCTCCTCCAGGAGGCCGAACCGTTTCCCGAAGAACCCTTGCGCGCCTTCGTCAAGGCGGCGGGTGCATATTTCGACGACATCGTATCGACGGAGAAGCGTAGTCGTTTCGACCAACTCGGCAAGCTGACCGCCTCGCGGATCTCGCTGGTCGGCGAGGATGATCTTGAACTCGACATCCGCCTCGGCAGCTTCGTGGCCCAGCTGCTCGAGACCAACAGCGGCGAGCTGTGGCGCGTCTATCTCCGTTTCGTGACCTTGCTTGGCCGCCCCGACCTCTCGCCGAGCGACAATCCGGTCGGCCCCAAGGCCGTGGCGAAGGGGCTGGTGGCCCTGTGCACTGCCCTTGACGATGACCATGAGCGCGCACTGGACCGGATCGCGCGCCTTGAAGACTACTTCGGTGAATTTCTGCCGGGCGTCTATCTGGCGCTCAATGATTTTCTGGTCGGCCGCGGGGTATCTGCAGCCCAGCCGGCGATCGTCACCGCGCCAGATGTCGTCGACCGCTCGGCCGAGTCCGGGGCCACGCCAGGCATGCTGGCGATCGACCCGGCCGCGGCGCTGCAGCAGAGCCTGCTTGGCCAGCATGCGGGCGCCCCGCAAGGGGCTGGCCAGGTGGCGTGGACCGGCGGCGCTGCCGCTTCGCTCGTGGCTCAGGCAATGTTCGGCCGCCTGCTGGCGAGACTCGATGACCTCGAACGCGCTGGCAGCCCTGCCGGGGAAGGCAAGGGCGGTGCTCCGCGACTACTGAATGCGACCGAGCTCGGGGTGCCGAGCGGCGCGCCCGAAGCGGCGGCGATTGACGCGCTGGCGATGATCTTCGAGGCGATTTTCGAGTCGCCTGCGCTGCCCGACGCGATCAAGTCGGCGCTGGGTAGCCTCCAGATTCCGACCCTCAAGGCGGCCATGCAGGATTCGACCTTTTTTACGGCCGATGCGCACCCGGCCCGCCAGTTGCTCGACAAGATGGCGCGTGCTGCGGTCGGGCTGCCATTCGATGTGACATCCCGGCATCCGCTTTGCGCCAGTATCCAGCAGATTGCTTCGCGCGTCCGCGCCGAGTTCGCGAGCGATACCCAGGTCTTCCTGAAGCACGTAGCCGAACTTGACAAATTGATCGCCGAACGCGATTCGGCGGCGGCGCAGGCCGCTGCCGCCTATCGCCCGCTGCTGCAGCGCCTGGAGAAAAGCGACCAGGCCGACGCGCGCAGCCGTGAGGCGATCGACCAGTTCTGCATGAATCCCGAGATGCCGGCCGAAATCGCCGGCTTCCTGCGCGAACACTGGCAGCGCGTGTTGCGCCAGGTTTGGCTGGAGCATGGTGACGACACGCCGCAATGGCAGGAGAATACGCTGGTCATTGACAACCTACTGTGGAGCATCCGGCCCAAGATCGAACTTGAAGAGCGCAAGCAACTGGCGCGCGTGCTGCCTCAGATGTTGCAGGTCTTGGCGGCCGGGATGCAGCGCGTTTCCGTGCCGGATGCGACCCGTGCCGAATTTCTAGACACCTGCTTCGCTTTGCAGACGGCGGCGATGCGCGGTGCGTCCCGGCCGCCAGCGGTCGACGACGAGGTGCCGGCTTCGCCCGAAATTGCTGCGCCACGGCCGGCGGCCAGTGTGCATCCGTCGGTGAGCGAACTGAAGGTTGGCTCGCAGTTGCTCAAGATATTCGACCTGGCAGGCGGACCGCGAACGCCCGGGCGCTATCGCCAGTCCCAGGTGCGTTCCGGCGACTGGCTTACCTTCTGCCTGGCGGATGATCAAGTCCTCTGCGGGCGGATCTGCAGCATCAACAAGGGCAATGGCAAGTTGCTGCTCGCCAACCCCGACTGGGCCTTTGCCGTGCTGCTTCATCCATCGATCATGGACGGCCAGCTCAAGGACGGTCAGGCGCGCGTGAGTTCCCGGGTTTCGCTGTTCAACGCGGCAGCCGAACAGGCCTTGCAGCGGGCGCCGGGGGCCGAGCAAGTGCGGCAAAGTTGAGCGATTTGCCTTAAAATCGCAGCTTCAGAGAACAAATTCCGGGGTTTCACATGGATATCAAGAAAGTCCTGCTGCTCGGGGGTAGTGGTTTCATCGGTACCTATATCGCCAACCGGCTGTCGCAGCGCGGCATCGAGGTCACTATCCCGACCCGCCGCCGCGAGCGCACCAAGGCCCTGATCATCCAGCCGAACGTCCTGATGCCGGAAGTCGGGATAAATTCCGAAGAGGCGCTGGTTTCGCTGATGCAGGGGCAGGACGCGGTCATCAATCTGGTCGGCATCCTCCACAGCCGCGATGTCGTGCTGCCCTACAGCAAGGATTTTGCCGAGGCCCACGTCGAGTTGCCGAAGAAGATCGTCGCCGCCTGCAAGAAGGCCGGTGTGCGCCGCCTGGTCCACATGAGCGCGCTGGGTGCCGACCCCAAGGGCCCGTCGGAATATCTCTGTTCCAAGGGCGACGGCGAGGCCATCGTGATGGCAGCGAAGAGCGAACTCGATGTGACCGTATTCCGTCCATCGGTGATCTTCGGCCTCGGCGATTCCTTCCTGACGATGTTCGCCGGTGTGCTCCGCAAGCTGCCGTTCTTCCCCCTCGGTTTCGGCCACGCCCGTTTCCAGCCGGTCTGGGCTGCCGATGTCGCCGATGCCTTCGTCGATAGCCTGGGCAATCCGGAAACCTTCGGCCAGGCCTACGATCTTGTCGGCCCCAAGGTCTACACGCTGCGCGAACTGGTTGACTACACCGCCCGTCTGGTCGGCAGCAACGCGCGGATCATCGCCCTGCCTGAAGGGCTTGCCTACCTGCAGGCCGGGCTGATGTGGCTGTCGCCCAAGCCGCTGATGTCGCCGGACAACCTGCGCTCGATGCAGGTCGACAATATCTGTGGCAGCAACTGCAGGTTGCCGGCGAACTGGAAGCCGACGGCACTGGAGGCGATCGCGCCGACCTACATCGCCCACAACACGCCGAAAGGCAAGCTCGACGGATTCCGCTACCGGGCTGGACGCTGAGCGCCCCGGCCGCCGATGAAAATCTACATCGTTGGCGGCGCGGTTCGCGACCAACTGCTTGGACGGGCGACTGCCGACCGTGACTATGTCGTTGTCGGGGCCAGCCCGCAGGCCATGCTAGACAGAGGATTTCGTCCGGTCGGCAAGGATTTCCCGGTTTTTCTCCATCCTGAGACGCACGAGGAATACGCGCTCGCCCGCACCGAGCGCAAGACCGGCAATGGCTACCACGGCTTCGCCTTTCACGCGGCTCCGGAGGTCACCCTCGAAGAGGATCTTGCGCGCCGCGACCTGACCATCAATGCCATGGCCAGGGCCGAAGACGGGGTGCTAATCGATCCCTTCCGCGGTCAACGCGATCTCGAAGCCAAAATCCTGCGCCATGTCGGGCCGGCCTTCGCCGAAGACCCGGTGCGCATATTGCGTCTGGCCCGCTTCGCTGCCCGTTTCGCCGACTTTTCCGTGGCGCCGGAAACGCTCGCTTTGGCGCGTGACATGGTTGCTGGTGGCGAGGTGGATCATCTGGTTGCCGAGCGCGTCTGGCAGGAACTGGCCAAGGGCCTGATGGAATTCAGGCCTTCGCGCATGTTCGAGGTGCTGCGCGAGTGCGGTGCGCTGGCCAGGTTGTTGCCGGAGGTCAATGCGCTGTTCGGCGTGCCGCAACGGGCCGACTACCATCCGGAGGTCGATACAGGTGTGCACACCATGATGGTGGTCGACGAGGCGGCGCGCAGGAATTTCCCGTTACCGGTACGGTTCGCCGCCCTCACGCACGACCTCGGCAAGGCGACGACGCCGGCTGATATCCTGCCGCGCCATCATGGCCATGAAGCACGCAGCGTGCGGCTGGCCACGGCGCTTTGTGAGTACCTCCGCGTGCCTGGGGAATGCCGTGACCTGGCCCTGCTCACGGCGCGCTACCACGGCGACATCCATCGCGCGGCCGAACTGCGCGCGACCACGCTGGTGACCCTGCTCGAACGGACCGATGCACTGCGTCGCCCGGGGCGCTTCCTGCAATTGCTCCAGGCGTGCCAGTGCGACTACAACGGGCGCCTCGGCTGGTCAGAGCGCCCCTACGACAGCCCGCGCTTGCTCGTGGCGGTACTGGACGCTGCACGAGCGGTTGACGCGGGTGCCATTGCAGCGGCCTGTACTGACAAGGCGAAGTTGCCCGAGCGCATACGCGCGGCGCGGGTCGCCGCAGTCAGCAGCATGCTAGAACAGGCGCGAGAGAAGAAAGATCAGTGCTGAGAAGATGATCGTCGTGGTAAATGGCAGGCTGTAGCTACGGCCGCGAAAACGGAAGCTGACGTCACCCGGCAGTTGCCCGAAGCGGATGAAGCGTGCGGCATGCGGGGCGATGATACCCAGCAGGAAAATGGCGATTACCAGCGTCAGGATCCACTTCAGCATGTCGACTTGCGCTAACCTAGGGAAGCCGAATTTAAGCATGCTTCACCCCACATTAGGGCTGCAATGATAGAAACTCAAAAAATCGCCGGCATCGAGGTGTTCTCGTGCCTGCCGGCAGGCACGACCGATCGCGCGCCGATCCTGTTCGTCCACGGCGCCTTCGCCGGGGGCTGGATGTGGACAGATACCTTCATGCCCTATCTGGCCGCGGCCGGCTATCCCTGCTATGCGCTGTCCCTGCGCGGCCATGGTGGCAGCGACGGGCACGAGCACATCGACTGGCACTCGGTCGCCGACTACGTCGACGATATCGCCAGCGTTATCGCCTGGCTCGGCGTCAAGCCGGTGCTGATCGGTCATTCGATGGGCGGCTTTGTGATCCAGAAATACCTTGAGCGCCACACCGTTCCCGGCGTGGCCCTGCTCTGCTCGGTCCCGCCGCAAGGGCTGGTCGCGGCCCAGTTTCACCTGATGTTCCAGAAGCCGCACCTGTTCATGGATCTCAACAGCGTCCTCGGGGGTGACCACGCAGACAGCCAGACCTTGCGCGAAGCCCTGTTCGCCGGTGAAGTCGACGAGGAGATGCTGCAGGTCTGGATGAGCCGCATGCAATCCGAGTCGCACCGGGCGCTATGGGACATGTCGATGTTCAGCTTGCCCAACCTGCATGCGATGAACCGGCCGCCGATGCTGATTCTCGGCGCCGAGCACGATGTGCTCGTTCCGGCCTTCCTCGTCCAGGCGACCGGCCACAGCTACGGACTGCCGGTGCATATCTTCCGCAACATGGGTCACGCCGTGACGCATGAAAAGGAATGGCAGCTCGTTGCCGCCACGCTGCGCGACTGGCTGGGCAAACTCGCGCCTTGAGCTGGTTGCCGAAGTCTTGCAATTGGAACCGCTTGGCGTCAGTATTTGATCATAGAGTGCCATCCGTGAAATTGATGACAGACAGGTTCAGCCATGCTTGGCAGTATGGTCCTGACTAAACCAACATAAGCACATACGGACACGCCATGAGAGAGCAAGTCGAAACCCATATTGAATCATTGTCCAAATCAACCGGTTCGTAGACATGAGCAATCCAGAAAAACTAGCCGATTCGAGCAGGATTCTCGACGCGATCCGTGCCAAGCGCGAGCGTCATACCGCAACGGCCGGCGATATCGAGGCACTCGAAGCCTCGCTGATGGCCGACATCGATGCCTTCGACCTGAACGAGGCCGAGCGTCAGGCACGGCGGGAGCAGCTGGCGAGCATGCAGGGCGGCATGGGCGATGCGTCGCTGGTGTTTCCCGAGATCGTCCCGACGGGCACCGTCCGCCACCTTGAACATGCTCGCAAAGGCGTCGATGCCCGGCGCGATCCGAAACGGATCATCGACGGCAGCAACCTCCTTGGCCAGTTGCGGCATCAGGCCGAACTCCGGCAGCGCGAACTGCATTCCGAGATGGCCGAGCGCTCGGCCAGCAACAATGCCCTTGAGCATGCGCTCAAGAAACTCTTCTTCTTCCTGCATGATCTGGTGCAGCAGCTCAATATCGTCAAGCCCGCCGTCGAGCGCCAGTATGCGGCTGCGGGCGACGTGATGTTCAGCGGCCTCGTCTGGCAGGAGGGGTTTGCCGATTACCGGACCCAGTCCCAGGCCAAGGGGGCGTTGGTCGAGTTGGTCACGCTCTCCTACCAGCTTGTATCCCCGGGGAGCTTCTCGATCGCGCGTGACGAAACGGGGATCGAGCCGTTGCGAACCACCTTGTTCGATTATGGATTGCAGTTCACCTGCAAGGAGTTCAAGAACGAGCGCAGTTATGTCGAGCGCGCCGAGTTCCAGATCAGCGGGCAGGTCGGGGTCAGCGCACGCTGGAAGGCAGATTTCGCCAACGGGCTGCTGGTGCTTGAATCGCGCAATCTTGAACGCCTCGGTAGCGTCATCCATACGATCAAGCCGGAAGCGATTGATCAGGAATTTCTCGACGAGTTCGGTCGCCTTCTTCTCGGACTGAGCAACAGGTTCCGGGAACTGGCGAAGCGCTAGCCGGGCATAGGGCCGCGATCAGCTGGGAGCGATGCTGCTCGACGCTGAACGGTCGAGGCTCTCGATGACGCTGGTCGACAAGGCGATTTCCCGCAGGAAGCAGACGAGTCCGGCGATCAGCGCGAGCATGGCGGCGATGAACAGACCGGCGATTGTGCTGGGCAGCGCGACCTGAAGCTCGGCGCCGACGAAGAGAGCGGCGATGACTAGGCAGACCAGCAGGTCGCATACCGTACACAGCGTGATGGCCCAGTGAATCAGGCGGGCACGGCGGGCGAGTGAAACCTTCGTCGCTTGCGCCCGCTCCATGCTCTCCGGCGATGACTCCGCGACCAGGCTTTGTTCCAGGGCATGGAAGCGATCGATTACGCGGGCGAGACGACTGGTCAGCACGCCGAGCAAGGACCCGACGCCGGCGAGCAGGAAAACGGGGGCAACCGCCAGTTGGATGACGTGGGCGACGGATGAAACCTGGGTTGCAAGGTCGATCATGGGAAGGCCTTAGGGTGGTTGGCGGTCGTGGCGACCCGGTCGTGTTGCATTGGCCAGGGGCATCCCCAGGCAACCAGAACTATCCCACGATTATTCACTCTGAACCAAGTCCGGCGCAAAACACTGCCGGAGTTCCTGGCAGCGACCCTTGAAAATTCACACGGACCATGAAATGAATGCACGCGAAGCAAGCCATCAACCCGGCCGCCTCGAATCGCTCGAATTCACCAACAGTTTTGCCGGCTTGCCTGACGCGTTCTATACTCGGCTCGATCCGCTCGGCTTGCCGGAACCTTATATGGTTTGCGCCAGCCGTGATGTCGCAGAACTGATCGGGCTTGACCCCGGGGAGATGCAGCGCCCGGAATTCACGGAGATTTTTGCCGGCAATGTCCTCCCACCCGGCAGCGATGCGCTGGCAGCGGTCTATTCCGGGCACCAGTTCGGGATCTGGGCCGGGCAACTGGGCGATGGCCGGGCGCATTTGCTCGGTGGCCTGCGCAGCCCTCACGGGCATTGGGAGATACAGCTCAAGGGCGCCGGGCGCACGCCCTATTCGCGCGGGGCCGACGGGCGCGCCGTCCTGCGCTCGTCGATACGCGAATTCCTCTGTTCCGAGGCCATGGCCGGACTCGGCATCCCGACCACGCGGGCGCTGTCGGTGGTCGGCGCCGACCTGCCGGTGCGCCGCGAGGAAATCGAAAGCGCGGCGGTGGTGGCCCGGGTGGCACCGAGTTTCGTGCGTTTCGGTTCCTTCGAGCATTGGGCTGCGGACGGGCGCGGCGAGGAACTGCGGTTGCTGGCTGACTATGTGATCGACAGCTTTCGTCCCGAGTGTCGCGCCGAAGCAAATGCTTATGCGGCCCTGCTGGCCGATGTCAGTCGTCGCACCGGCGAGCTGATCGCGCGCTGGATGGCGGTGGGCTTCATGCACGGGGTCATGAATACCGACAACATGTCCATTCTGGGGCTGACCCTGGACTACGGCCCCTTCGGTTTCATGGAGGCTTTCGACGCCGGCCATATCTGCAACCACTCCGACCATCAAGGCCGCTACACCTACCGCAATCAGCCGCACGTGGCACAGTGGAACCTGTACCGGCTGGCCGAGGCGTTCCGCCCCCTGGTGGGTGACCGGGCGGCGGTGCGGGCAGTGGTCGACGCTCATTACGGCGACGCCTTCGAAATGCACTTCGAGAAACTGATGTGCGCAAAGCTCGGTCTGCGCGCTGCGCTCCCCGGTGACGAAGACTTCATCGGCGAAACCTTCGGCTTGTTGCAACAGCAGCGCCCGGATTTCACACAGTTCTTCCGGGCCTTGGCTCATATGCCGGCCGTGGCGGCGACGGACGCGGTCGACCGCGAAAAACCGGCCAAAATCGACGACCTTCTACGCGACCAGTTTGTCGATCGCGCCGCGTGCGATGCGTGGCTGGCCAGATGGCGCGCCCGTCTCGCGCAGACACCATGGGACGACGGCACGCGGCAGGCCGCGATGTGTGCCGCCAGCCCGAAATACGTGTTGCGCAACTGGCTGGCGGAAGGGGCGATCCGCAAGGCGCAGGATGGCGATTTCTCGGAAGTCGGACGCCTGCTGGCGTGTCTGCGCCATCCCTGTGACGAGCAACCGGAGTTTGCGCACTACGCCGCCTTGCCGCCGGACTGGGCGAGCGGACTCGAGGTCAGCTGCTCCAGCTGACCCGCGCCTGGCCTAGACCGGAATGAAGCAGCGGTGGCCGCTGTCCTGGAACTCGCGCAGTCGATAGCCGTAGAGTGCGCTGAGCTTTTCGGCGGTCAGTACGGCGTCGACCGGGCCAAGTTCGCTGTGGCCATTGCCATCGATCAGCAGCGCCAAGTCGCAGAAGCGATATGCCAGTGCCGGATCGTGGAGCACCATGACGACGCCGGCGCCGCAATCGCGAGCCGCGCCGGCAAAGAGTTCGAGCACCGCCATCTGGTGGTTGAGGTCGAGGTGGGCCAGCGGCTCGTCCAGCAGGTAGAGCGGGGTCGCCTGGGCAAGCAAGGTGGCGAGCGCCAGCCGCTGCCGTTCGCCGCCCGACAGGGTATGAATCTGGCGCTGTTCGAGTCCGGCCAGGCCGACGGCGTCCAGGGCGCTGCGGGCGATTTCGGCATCGCGCTTGCTTTCCCAGTCCCAGCGGCCGAGGTGCGGGTGGCGTCCGGTGAGCGCCGTCTCGAGTACTGTGGATCCGAACGGATCGGCATGCGCCTGGCCCAGCCAGGCCCGGCGCAATGCCGCTTCGCGCGCACTGAGCAAGGCGTAGGGCCGGCCCCCAAGTTCTATGCTACCGCCGGCCGGGGTGCGCAGGCCGGCCAGGGTGGCGAGCAAGGTCGATTTCCCGGCCCCGTTGCGACCGAGAATGGCCAGGCGTTGCCCTGCTTCGATCTGCAAGTCGAGCCCGCCGGTGACGCGTTGGCCAGCGATTTCCACCGCGAGATTCCTGGCTTGCAGCAGGGGGGGGCTCATTTGGCTTGCCGCGAAAGCAGGAAGAGAAAGACCGGCACGCCGATCAGCGCGGTCAGTACGCCGACCGGCAATTGCTGCGGTGCAATCAGAGAGCGGGCAAGGGTGTCGGCAAGCATCAGCAGCGCGCCACCGGCCAGCGCCGATGCCGGTAGCAGCAGGCGCTGGTCGTTCCCGGTCGCCAGCCGGACGAGGTGCGGTACGACGAGGCCGATGAAGCCAATCGAACCCGCGGTCGTCACCGAGGCGGCGGTCGCCAACGAGGCCAGGAGATAGATCACATAGCGCAGCCGGCCGACCGCGACACCCATGGCCTGAGCCTGTAGCAGGCCCCTCGCGAGCAGGTTGAGTTCGCGTGCGAAGGGCATGGCCAGAACTAGGGCGGCGGCCAGCACGACCAGCGGCGGCCAGGCCGAGCCGGCCTGGGCGAGGTCGCCCATCAGCCAGAAAAGCATGCCGCGCAGGCGATCCTCGGGGGCGATTGCCAGCATCAACGCGACCAGGGCACCACAACCGGCGGCGACGATGACGCCGGTCAGCAACAGGCGGGTCTGGGTCCAGCTGCCGTCGCCGTGGGCCAGACCGAAAACCAGGAGCATGCTGCCCAAGGCGCCGGCGAACGCCAGGCCGTCTATGCCGAGCGCCGGCAGGCCGATCAGGATGGCGAACGAGGCACCGACACCGGCGCCACCGGAAATGCCGAGGATGTAGGGGTCGGCGAGCGGATTGCGAAGCAGCACCTGCATCAGCGCACCAGCCAGCGCCAGCAGGCCGCCGCAAGCGAAGCCGGCCAGCGCCCGGGGCAGACGCAATTCATTAATGATGTCGGCGCCCGGGGCCTCGCGTCCCAGCAATCCAGCAATGATGTCTCCGGGAGCGACCGCGATGCTGCCGACCGCCAGCGCCGCCCAGAAACTCGCCAGCGCGAGCAGCATCAGGGTGGCGAGAATCAGGACGGCGCGGCGGCGGGTCGGCATCAGCGGAAGCTGTAGCTCGCGGTCATCAGGAAGGTACGACCATCGGCAGGGTAATAATAGTAGTCGGACTGGAAGGTCGAGTAGCCGGCATACGGCGAGTAAATCTTGTCGAATACGTTGAGCATGCGCGCCGAAATCGACCACGGTTTGAAGTTCCACGCCGCCATCAGGTCGACCGTGGTGTAACTGGGCAGCATGTTGAGCGCATTTGCATAGTCGCCGCTGTAATAGCGTTGGCCGATGTAATTGGCGATGGCCGTATATTGCCCGAAACTGTCGCCATCCCAGGACAAGCGCAGCGCAGCCTTGTTCTTCGGTACCAGCGGAACCTGGTTGCCATCGTAGATGCCTTCCCGGAAGGTCGACGCTGCGTAGGTGTACGAAACGCGGGCCAGCAGCGAGGGGACGATACGCCAGTCGGCTTCGAGCTCGAGGCCCTGGCGGCGGGTCGGCGCCAGGTTGACGTTGCTGAACACGGCACCGTCATAGGCGATTTCATCGTTCAGGTTCATCAGGTAGAGCGCTGCCCGGCCGGTAAGCGGACCCAGCGCCAGGCTGCCGCCGATCTCCCCGAGCGTGCCGGTCTGCGGCTTGAGGTTGCCGGCGAAGGTCGGTTTGCCGGTCAGCGGGTCGTAGCCGAACAATTCATCCGTGGTGGCGAATCGGAAGGTGGTGCCGGCCTTGCCGTAGGTACGCCAGCCGCTTCCGGAATACGTCAGTCCGAGATCCCAGGCGTTCTTGGAATAATCAGCGCTGTCGTTGATGCCCGGTTGCGGGCCGAAGAAGCCAAGGTAGGGGTCCTGCGTCGCCGACTGGTCGACCCGCTGATTGCGCGCGCCGACGGTTCCCGCCCAGGCGGCGCCCAACTCGGTGGTGTTCTGGAAATAGAAACCCAGGCTGTCCTGTTTGGCGCTCTGGTTGGCAGAGGCGGTGTAAGTCGCATTGACCTTGCCCGAGTAGTAGTCGATGCCGGCGACGGTCTCGCTCTTGAGGCCACCCAGGCCGTGCTGCCAGCGTAGCCTGGGGGTCAGCGACCAGTTGTCGCGGGCGCGGTCGGCCTCGCTGCCGAACGAGGCATAGTTGTAGTGGCTGTCCTGCTGTTCCAACGCGACCTCGGCCTCGATGCGCAGGGTGTCGGTGACCGGCAGCGCGATGCCCGGGCGCAGGCGATAGCCGTCGCTGCGCTGCGTGTCGTTCGGCGACGAGGCGCTCTTGGGATTCGCCTGATAGGCTGCACTGAGCAAAGGCCCGGGCAAGCCGCTGCGGCTGTTGTTCAGCGAATAGTCGATGAACGCTTCGCCCTTGCCGATGTAGAGTGCGCCGCGTCCGCTGAGCGCCGCCTGCTCGGCTTGCGAATTCTCGCGCCAGCCGCCGGTGTGGGCGTAATGGCCGAAAATGTTGAAGTAGCCTGTTTCGTTGCCGGCGGCGGCGTTCGCGTCGACCGTCTGGGTGTCGTAGCTGCCGAAGCCGATCGTTCCGCCGGCACGGGGCGTACCCGACTTGTCGGTAATGATGTTGATGACGCCGCCGGTCGCCTTGTCGCCGTACAGCACTGTGCCGGCGCCGCGCTGGACCTCGATGCGCTGGACGCTGTCGAGCGGGATCGCCGACCAATTGACACTGCCGAGGTCGATCGGGTTGAGGCGCAGGCCGTCGAGGAGGATCAGGGCGTTGCTGCCGGCGGTTTCGCCGAAGCCGCGGATGTCGACTGTCGAATCGATTCCGAGGCTGCCGTAAAGGGCGCGCACATCGACCCCGGCGCTAGATTTCAGCATGCTCGGCAGGTCGGTGGCCGGCGTGTTGCGAATATCGTCGCGGCTGATGACGCTGATATTGGCCGGTACATTCACTTCCGGTTCGCTGAAACGGGTGGCGGTGACGATGACGGGATCGAGGTAGTCGGCAAAGGCCGCCGGCGCCAGCATTGCAATGGAAACTGCCGCACTGAGCGGCTTGAGACGTGGATTCATCTTTCTCCCCTTCCGGCAGGCGTCCCCGCATGCCGGACCAACTGAAAAAGGAAGCATCGGGAGGAGAAACGCAGGTCGGGGACCGGCGCCACACCCCCGTGGCACTTCCGCTGGTTGTCTCAGGCCGGTATCCGGGCTCGCAAGTCTTGACGCGCCGCCTTCCCAGGTCGAAACCCAGTGGCATCGTGGCACGCCCGCACTTGCTTACCGTTGCGGGGGCAGCAGCGGAGTAATCCAAAAGGACGCACCGCTTTCCCGTTTAACCGCGGTCGGAGAAACCTTCCGCGGCACCTGCTACAGCGGGCATTCTACATTGCCCGATGTTGCAATGCACCAGAAAGTTCTCGAACTGCGGCGGATAAACCACTTTTAGAATAAAGGCTTAGTCCTTGACCATGCACTGTTTTTGCCTCTATAGTGCGCGCCATGCATACTGAACTCGAAGAGCTGGAAGCCAAGATCGAACAGGTCGTCGCCATCGTCCACCAGTTGCGCGCCGAAAACGAAGTGCTCAAGAATCAGATGGCGGAAGCCGACGCCGAGCGCCTGCATCTGCGCCAGTCAATGACGGCGGCCCGTGAGCGTCTTGAGGGTCTGATGGAAAAGTTGCCCGAGGATGCCTAAGATGAGCAGCGAGCATAACTTTCTCGATGTCAAGATCATGGGCCGCGAATACCGCGTCGCGTGCACACCGGAAGAGCGTGACGGATTGCTGGCAGCGGTCGAACTTGTCGACAACAAGATGCGCGAGATCGCCCAGCGTACCAAGAGCACCATCGCCGAGCGCGTGGCCGTCATGGCCGCGCTCAACATCGCCCACGAGCATCTGGCCGCCCCGTCGCCGACCGCGGAAAAAGAAGTCGATTTCGCCGTTGATACTTCCGACGCAAAGCGTAGAATCGCCAACATGGGAGTGCGGATCGGTTCCGTACTTGCGCCCCAGCAGAAACTGGACTTGTAGTCATTTTCTGTTGATCCCGGCGCCGCCCGCCGAGCGTCCCCTGCGGTGTTTGTTAAGGCCATAGATTCCTTGAACCAATGCTGATTGGCATCGGTTGCGGACCATCGAAACCGCTGTTGTGCGCTCTCTTCGTCGAGAGTGCCTGATGCGGGAGGGAAGCAGCCACTCTGGACCCAGGTTCAGGATGCCGGCCTGACGGCACTTGCGGGGGCCATTTTTCCGATGACCCGATGAAAATCCTGTTGTCCGCCCTCTTCATAGGCGCCGGCTTGACCGGCTGCGCGGGAAACAGCATCGGCTACAATGAGCCGCTGACTGACCGCTACTGGCGCGCGCTGGAAATCGATGGGCTGGCGGTCGTGGTCGGCAGCAACCGGCCCGAGCCCCACATTGTCCTCACCGCCGATCGCAAGACCCACGGCGCGGACGGTTGTAATCGTTTCCGAGGTAGTTACGAGACTGCGAGCGGTCTTAGTTTCGGCCGTCCGGCATCGACCCTGACCGCCTGTGTGCCGCCGGTGATGGTGCAGGCAGAGAACTTCATGCGAGTCACCCAGGCGACGACCGACTACCGCATTCAGGGCAAAACACTGGAACTTCTGGATTCGGGTGGCCGCGTGCGCATGCACCTCGAGGCCACCGCACTCCGCTAGGCTACTTCTGCTTCAACGGATCGTAATGGTCGACGATCTTCTGATAGCTGCCATCCTTCTGCATCGCGGCAAGCGCCTCTGTCAATTTCTGAAGAACATCTGCCTTGACGCCGAAGTTGCACGCCAGATAGTTCGGTGAGGACTCCAGGGTGAAGATATATTCGACATCCTTCGTATTGGTCTTGGCCGCAGTCCGCTGGGCAGAGTAGTAGCCGGTAACCCAGACGTCGATCTTGCCCGGTTCGTTCTTGTCCGCAGTCAGTTTCGACGGGTTGAGCGCATCGTCGCCGACCTTGTTCAGTGCCGATGCGATGCCGTTGTCCATCAGGTAGGTGGCCTTGGCATCTCCTTCCAGTACGCCGACTCGCAAGTAGCGCAGGTCGCCAAGCGCAGCCGGCTTCTGCTTCATACCTTGCTTGCCGAACACGGCCCAGCGGTTCTCGACGATCGGGCCCACCCATTTGAACAGGTTTTTCCGGTTGTCGAGGCGGGCGGTACTGAACACGCAGGTGTCGCGATCGCGCTGCGCACGCTCGTAGGCGTCCTTCCAGGACAGGAGTTCGAAGTCCGCCTTGATTCCGGCACGCTTGGTCATCTCGCTGACGACTTCGACGGACATCCCTTTCAACTGCCGGTTTTCAAGGTACTGAAACGGGTAGGACTCCTCGGTCACCAGGCGGAGAGACTGCGCGGACGCTGCGCCGGCTGCCAGCGCAGCAATTGCAGCGACTGCGATGCGGAACTTGAAACGATGTGGCATGGAAAAGCCCTCCCTTGGGACATTGAGAAACCCGAGCATTCTGGCATCTGGCGCGGCGTATTGCCAGAGGTCGCACATGGCGAGAGCGATGGCTTGCCCTTGGATCGGGATTGACTGCGGCCGTCGCCGCCATGGATACTCGGCACCAGCGTTCAATCAGGGAGCAAACCGATGACGACGAAAGACGAGTGCGACAAGTCGCCGGTTACCGCATGCCGCAAGCTGCGGGTGCGGGTACTCGCTGTGGCGATGGATTCGTGATGGCCAAGGCACTCAGCCTGTTGCTGGTCGGCGCCACCGGGGCGGTGGGCCAGGCGCTGTTGCGCCAGGCGCTTGCCGAGAAGCGCATCACGCGCATCGTCGCTCCCACCCGCCGCCCGCTCGGCGGTGAATTTGCCGGGCAAGCCAGGTTGCTGAATCCGGTCATCGCCTTCGACCCGCTTCCCGACGATGCGCCGTGGTGGAAGGTCGACGCCGTGGCATGCACCCTCGGGTCGACTATCAAGGTCGCCGGTTCTGAAGCCGCATTTGCCGCCATCGACCGGGACTTACCGATTGCCGTCGGGCGTCTGGCCTACCAGGCCGGTGCGACGGGCTATGCGCTGAATTCCTCGCTCGGCGCCAGCGTGCGTGGCGGGTTCTACCTGCGGACCAAGGCCGAGGCCGAGCAGGGGATCATCGACATCGGCTTTGCCAGCACGACCATCGTGCGCCCTTCGCTGATCGATACCGAGCGCCAGGCTGCCCGGCCTGGCGAACAGGCGGGCCTGCTGTTTGCGCGGGTGCTGCGCCCGCTCATCCCGCGCCGCTACCGCGCGGTGAGCCCCGAGTCCATCGCCGCCGCCCTTCTCCGTGGCGTGCTTGATGGGCGCCCGGGAACGACGATCGTCGAATCCGATGCCCTCTAGGCGACCGGTTGCGGTCAACAGCCGATTCACCCCCGAATCCAGGCTCGCCAGCCTGCAGCGGTTCCCGTAACTTGCTAACATCAGGCTTCCTGACCAGCAGCCCGCGTGGCGCGGTAAAGGGGCAATTTTCCGGGGAATGACAGGCATGACCATCATGTGGATCGCGGCATATCTTGCACTGGGGGCGTTTGCCGGCTTGTTTGCAGGGATGCTCGGTATCGGCGGCGGCTTGGTGCTGGTGCCGGCGCTCGCCTTGTTCTTTGCTGCGCAAGGGCTGGTACCGGCCGGTGAAACGCTGCACATGGCGCTCGGCACGTCGATGGCCAGCATCATTTTCACCGCGCTCGCCAGCATCCGCACCCATCACGGTCACGGGGCCATTCTCTGGAACGTGGTCAAGTCGTTTACTCCCGGAATCCTCGCCGGTACGGCCCTCGGCACCCTGTTTGCAGCGAATGTGCCGGCGCGACCGCTGGCCATTTTTTTCACCATTTTCGTCAGCATCGTGGCCTTGCAGATGGCCATGAACCTCAAGCCCAAGCCGACGCGCGAATTGCCTGGGCCGCTAGCGGTCGCCGGGGTTGGTTTGGGCATCGGCGTCCTGTCGTCCCTGGTCGCCATCGGCGGCGGCTCCTTGACCGTTCCCTTCCTCACCTGGTGCAATGTGCGTGTCCAGCAAGCCATCGGCACCTCGGCTGCCGTCGGTCTGCCGATCGCTATCGGCGGGACGCTCGGCTATGTATTCAATGGCTGGGGAGAGGTCGGCTTGCCGTCAGGCAGTCTCGGCTACGTTTTTCTGCCGGTTCTGGCAATTCTGGTGGTCGCGACCATGGTGACGGCGCCGATTGGCGCCCGTTTGGCCCATCGCCTGCCGGTGGCGACCGTGAAGCGCCTGTTCGCGGGAATACTGGTCCTGCTGGCGGCGAAGATGCTGTGGAGCCTGTTCAGCGCGCCTTGAAGACGGGCTTGCGTTTTTCCAGGAAGGCGGCCAGCCCCTCCCTGTAATCCTCGGTGTCGAGGAAGGCGAACGAGGCAGCCTTTTCTTCGTCGTTCAGCGCTCGCCCATCCTGCAGCCGCCGAATCCACTGCTTGTGCCAGCCGGCGACCAGCGGTGCTCCGGCGCAGATGCGGCGCGCCGTGGCGTAGGCTTCGTCGGCCACCTGCGGGTCTGGTACGACGCGGGTGACCAGACCCTTGGCGTAGGCTTCTGCGGCGTTGAGAATCCGCCCTTCGAGCAGGATTTCCTTCGTGACGGTAGCGCCAGCGAGCTTGAGCAAGCCCTCCATCTCGCCCGGGTACATCGAGAAACCAAGGCGATTGATCGGCGCGCCGAAGCGGGCGGATTCATTGCAGATGCGGAGGTCGCAGGCACCCGCGATCTCCAGGCCGCCGCCGATGCAGGCGCCCTGGATCATGGCGACCGTCGGGTGCGGGCAATCGGCGATGGCGTTTAGCGCGGCAGCCACCTGTCGATGATAGTGAAGGGCCTGGTCGAGCGTGGCACGGGCACTGAGGAATTCCTCGAGGTCGCCGCCGGCAGCGAAAGCCTCGTCGCCCGCGCCGCGCAGGACGATGCAACGAACCTCATGGTCCGCCGACAATTCGGCCATATGCCCGGCAAGTTGCAACCACATGCCGAGATTGACGGCATTCAGCTTGTCGGGATTGTTGAGGGTGATGGTCGCGATTTCGCCATCGCGGGAGCGTTCGACCGTGCTCATGTGACGTCTTCGCCTTGCTTCAGGCCGCCTTGGCGGCCTTGGCGTCCATCTTGACCAGGGCTTCGCGGCCCGAAAGCAGGTGGTCATGCATCAGGGCCTCGGCCTTGGTGGCATCGCCTGCCATGAAAGCGGCCATGATGGCGCGGTGCTCGCTCAGCGACTGCTGCAGGCGCCCTTCGAGCGACAGCGAATGCAGGCGGGACATCTTGAGTACCTTGCGCAGGTCCTGGATCACCGAAACCAGCCAGCGGTTGCCGGCGAGTTCCTGTATCCGCAGGTGGAATTCCTGGTTGGCTTCGAAAAAGGCTTCGATGCGCCCGTCGCGGGCTGCCGATTCGAGGTGTTCGTGGATGTCGTTGAGTGCGGCAATGTCGGCGGCTTGTGCCTTGCGCGTGGCATCGCCGGCGCAACGGCCTTCCAGCATGGCCATCAGCGGGAAGATGTCGTCGAGGTCCTGGCGCGAGATTTCCGTCACATAGCAGCCACGGCGCGGCTTGAGTTCGACCAGTCCTTCAGAGGCCAGTACCTTGAGCGCCTCGCGCAGCGGTGTGCGGGAAATGCCGTACTGTTCGGCCAGTTTCTGCTCGTCGATCCAGTCACCGGGTGTCAGTTCGTGGGCAAAGATTCGCTGACGCAAACGTTCAGCCACTTCCTGATAGAGCGCGGTCGGTGCAATTCGGGTCATAGTCTTCGTGTGGTGTGAGCAGGCGAGCCCGTGCGATGCAGGCTTGCTTCTATAATTATGGATACAGTATTATGCAGGGCTGGCTATGTCAAGCTGAGTCGGCAAGCGTAGAATTTCCATTCTTCTTCCTGGCCCTCACAAAATCGAATCAGCAAGGGGTGCGTCATGTCCGAAAAAGTCTTTGATTCCAAAAATCTTGATGCGTGGGAGAAGGCGGCCACAAAGCATTCGCCGGGCGGCGACGTCAAGAATCTGAACTGGAATACCCCGGAAGGCCTGGCGGTCAAGCCGCTGTATACCAAGGCCGATGTCGAAGGACTAGAATTTGCCGATACCCTGCCCGGTTTTGCGCCCTACCTGCGCGGCCCGCAGCCGACGATGTATGCGGTCAAGCCGTGGACCATCCGCCAGTACGCCGGCTTCTCCACTGCCGAGGCGTCCAACGCCTTCTACCGCAAGGCGCTCGCCGCCGGTGGTCAGGGTGTCTCGGTTGCCTTCGACCTGGCAACCCACCGCGGTTACGATTCCGACAATGCGCGGGTGACGGGTGACGTCGGCAAGGCCGGCGTGGCGATCGACTCCGTCGAGGACATGAAGATCCTCTTCGACAGCATTCCGCTCGACAAGGTGTCGGTCTCGATGACGATGAACGGTGCCGTGCTGCCGATCCTTGCCGGCTACATCGTCGCCGCCGAGGAGCAGGGTGTGAGCCAGGACAAGCTGTCAGGTACCATCCAGAACGACATCCTCAAGGAATTCATGGTGCGGAATACCTATATCTATCCGCCCAAGCCGTCGATGAAGATCATCGCCGACATTTTCGGCTACACCGCGCAGCACATGCCGAAGTTCAACTCGATCTCGATTTCCGGTTATCACATCCAGGAAGCCGGCGCCAACCAGGCCATCGAGCTGGCCTTCACGCTGGCTGACGGCATGGAATACGTGCGCACCGGCGTCGCTTCCGGCATGGACGTCGACACCTTCGCCGGCCGCCTGTCCTTCTTCTGGGCCGTCGGCATGAATTTCTATCTTGAAATCGCCAAGATGCGCGCCGCCCGACTGTTGTGGCACCGGATCATGACCGGTTTCAACGCCAAGAGCCCGAAGTCGATGATGCTGCGCACGCACAGCCAGACATCCGGCTGGTCGCTGACCGAGCAGGACCCGTACAACAACGTCGTGCGCACCACCATCG
>ERZ724517.166-NODE-166-length-39819-cov-11.457223_pt1 | contig 39819 bp, 58 predicted proteins | sample MGYA00376050_ERZ724517 | MGnify/ENA primary metagenome ERZ724517 (study PRJEB28724, sample SAMN07190886) | activated sludge metagenome | isolation source: activated sludge of sewage treatment plant in Hong Hong | place: USA: Christiansburg, Virginia | collected... | reverse complement strand
AGTCGGCGCTGGCGATACGGCGGTGCAGGGCGACATGCTTTTGCCTGCCAACGCACCAGCTTAGGCGGACGCCGCTTGCGGCGTGTCTCCTGGAGTGATGGGTTCGGCGGCACACGATAGGGATGAAAGCAATGAACGAACTACTTTGGACGCTTGCGGTTGTTGGCGCGTGGAACGCCATAAACATGGCAGGGCGGATTTACTACAAGGCGCCATGGTGGCCGTACTGGTGGCACGTTTTTACCGGCGCATGGGCGGCCTGGCTGCTGTGGCAACAGTGACGCCGAACAGGGGGGTTGACATCCATGGTAAGGTAAAAATATAGCCATGCCAGTCTCAGCCCCCAAGCCTTGCCGTCATCATGGATGCGGTCAGCTGGTCAGCGATGGCAGCTACTGCCCGGCGCATAAGCGCCCCGATCCCGGGTCATTCTCAGACCCCAGCCGCGGTACTCGACATGAGCGCGGCTATGGCAGTAAGTGGGACAAGCTTCGGGCATGGATACTCAAGCGCGACAACGGCCTTTGCCAGGAGTGTTTGCGCAATGGTCGCCTCACTCCGGTTGGTCAGTTCTCCTACTTCTGCGACCACATCAAGCCGAAGGAAGAAGGCGGCAGCGATGACGAAAGCAACCTCGAAGCGCTCTGCAAGCCGTGCCACACGGCGAAGACAGACCGCGAAAAGAACAGATGGAGGGGCGGGTCAAAAGTCTAGGCCCGCTTGCCCCAGGACCGAGCGCTAGGTCAAATTTTTTCGTGCGGGAGTTATTGGGGGAGGGGGTACCCCCTGCCAGTAGCTCTGCCGTGCAAACGTGTGCACCAAGAAGACTGGATATTCGGACCGATGGGCTCGGTTGGATTGGACAATGTCAGGAAGCCCATACCCGACATCCCTCGAATGTTCAGCCTTGTTGGTGTAAGCGCAGGCTGATGCGCGAATAAAAACCGTGGTGATTCCAGCAGAGGCGAGAGGCGACGCCAGAAAGCGGGCCAGTGCAGCGGACGCACATTAAAAACACCAGCCACGGGAAACACTCAAAGCCGGAGATCAGCACCGGCCACCAGCAACATCTGAAAGCCGGGCTTAGCGCGGATGTAGCCAATAGGCAGCGCGTAGCTTCGAGGGTAGCCGCCTCGTTAATCGGGTCAATCAAAGGCTCAACACTAGCGACGGTTTGGCTCCCTCCAAACGCCGGATCACGTAACCGGCAAGAATAAAACCCTGAGCCAGAGTGCTCGTGCCAAGGGTGACGATGGTGACCCGGGCCGCTTCGGCGGCCCGGTGATCCTGAACCATCCCGCCGAGCCAGCGAGATCCTGAGAACCAGAATCTCCCCCTGGTGGGGAAACCATCCAACCGCCTTAGGGCGGTTTTTTCGTTTACGGAGATCGCCATGGGACAGAGAGGACCGAAGCCGTTGCCCGGCAACGTGCATCTGTTGCGTGGCAATGCCAGCAAGAAGCCGATCGGCGCGCTGCTCGACGAGTTCCAGCCGGAAGTCGAGATCCCGAGCTTCCCGTCGTGGATCTGGCCCGAGGCCAAGAAGGAATGGAAGCGCATCTCCACCGAACTTGAGCGCTACGGCCTGATCTCGAAACTCGACCGGGCCGCCCTGGTGCTGTACTGCCAGGCCTGGGCCAAGATGGTCTGGGCAGAGAACCAACTCTCCCGCGCCATGAAGCTGGCCGAAGAAGCGCGCCAGCTGGCCGAGGCCAAGGGTGAGGAATACACCGGCGGCGATGGCCTGATGGTCAAGACGGCCAACGGCAACTTCACCTATTCGCATCACTGGGTCGTCGGCAAGCATGCCGCCTCCGAGGTCAAGCGCTACCTCGATCTGTTCGGCCTGTCGCCCAGCGCCCGTTCCCGCGTTCGCACCAGCGACAACCGTCAAGGCCAGCTCTTCGAAGAAGGCTCGCAAGACCAGTGGGCCCAGCTGTGAGTTCCGAACTGACCTCTTTTGGCGACATCGCCACGGCGTATGCCCGCGATGTGGTCGACGGCAAGATCGTCGCCTGCAAGTGGCACCGCCTGGCCTGCGCTCGTCACCTCAAGGATCTCGCCCGCGCCGAGGCTGGCGACTTCGCCTACATCTGGAATCCTGAACTCACGGACCAGAAGGGCAAGACCTACTTCCCGGCAGAACGCATCTGCAAGTTTGCCGAACTGATGCCCCACATCAAGGGCGACTGGGCAGCCCGTGGCCAGCTCATCAAGCTTGAGCGCTGGCAGATCTTCATCCTGGCCAGCATCTTCGGCTGGGTCAACAAGGTCACCTTCAAGCGCCGCTTCCGGGTGGCTGACGTCATCGTGCCGCGCAAGAACGCCAAGAGCACGCTGGCCGCCGTTATCGGCAACTACATGCTGGCGGTCGATGGCGAATTCGGCGCCGAGGTCTATTCCGGCGCCACCTCGCAGGATCAGGCCATGGAAGTCTTCCGGCCGGCCCTGCTGATGGCCCGAGCCACGCCGCGTTTTATCCAGGCCTACGGCGTCATGGTCAACGCGTCGAACCTGTCGATCGCCGAGAACAACAGCAAATTCGAGCCCGTCATCGGCAAGCCCGGCGACGGCGCCAGCCCCAGCTGCGCCATCGTCGACGAGTACCACGAGCACAAGACCAGCGAACTCTTCGACACCATGCAGACCGGCATGGGCGCCCGCTCGCAGCCGCTCATCCTGGTCATCACCACCGCCGGCTCTGACATCTCCGGCCCGTGCTACCTGCACCAGGTCGAGCTGCAGAAGATCCTCGAAGGCGTTGTCGAGAACGACCAGCGCTTCGGCATCGTCTTCACCATGGACGAAGACGACGACTGGACCACCGAGATCGCCCTCAAGAAGGCCAACCCAAACTACGGCATATCCATCGATGCCGAGTACCTGCAGCTGCAGCAGCGCGATGCCGTCGCCGACACCCGCAAGCAGAACGTCTTCAAGACCAAGCACCTCGACGTCTGGGTCGCTGCCGCCTCGCCCTGGTTGAACCTCTACAACCTGCAGCAATCCGGCGACAGCTCACTGACCCTCGAAAGCCACGACTGGGACGGCTGCGTCGAAGGCCTCGACCTGGCCAGCAAACAGGACATCGCCAGCCGCGTCAAACTCTGCTGGCGCGACCTTGACGACGGCCGACACTACTACGCCTTTTCAAAAAACTACGTCCCGCAATCGACGGTCGACAAGCCGGAAAACGCCCACTACCAAGCCTGGGTCCATAGCGGTCATCTGATCGCCACCCCGGGCAACATGATCGACCTCGAGCAGATCCAGGAAGAACTGATCGAATCGGCCAGCCAGGTGCATATCCGGGAAGTCGCCAAAGACCCCTGGGGCGGTCACCAACTCGGCGCCAACCTGGCCGCCGAAGGCTTCACCGTCGTCGATATACCGCAGCAGGTGCGCTACCTGTCGGACCCGATGAAAGAAATCGCCGCCGTCGTCGACGCCGGCCGATTCCACCACGACGCCAACCCGGCCTACGTCTGGATGATGAGCAACGTCGAAGTCCAGGAAGACCGAAACGAAAACATCTTCCCGCGCAAGTCGCGGGCCAGCAACAAGATCGATGCCGCGGTGGCCACCATCGTCGCCATGAATCGGGCGCTGGCCGCCGAGCCAGAGCAGGCAACTACCATGGAACTCATCATCCTATGAACGCACCGGTCACCTGGTACAACGCCGAACGGGTCAGCCAGCCCGGCAGCGCCATCCTCAACGCCTGGAAAGCCGAGCGCGAGGCGGCTCGCATCCAGAATTCCGGCGGCAATGTATACCCCAGCAGCGCCGGGACCAGCGGAAGCCAGCTCTACGAATGGATGACTGGCGGCAACATCTCTCATGCCGGCCCGGCGGTGACTGAGCGCACCGCCATGGGCATCGGCGCTGTTTATGCCTGTGTCGGCCTGATCGGTGGCGCCATTTCCAGCCTTCCGCTGCAAATCTACCGCCGCACCGAAAATGGCCGCGAACGGATCAACCACGACATTTGGTGGCTGCTCAACGAACAGCCTTGCGCCTGCATGTCGGCCGCCGTCATGTGGGAATTCCTCGCCTGGTCCTTGCTTCTGCACGGCGATGCCTTCGCCATCATCCAGCGCCAGGGGCCGAAGATCATCGGCCTTGAGCCGGTTCATCCGCTTTCCGTGACGGTTCATGAAGTCGAGGAACGCCTGGTTTATACCGTCGTCGATAATGACGAAACGCTCGTTCTCGACCAGGACGACATGCTGCATATTCCAGGCCTCGGCTTCGACGGCAAGCGCGGCTTGTCGCCGCTCCGCTACGCCGCCCGTCAGACCTTTGGCCTGGCGCTGGCCGCCGAAGAGTACAGCGCCCGCTTCTTCAGCAACGGCGCCCGCCCGGACTACGTCATCACCACTGAAAACAAGATGGATTCAGAGCAACAGCGGCTATTCCGTGAAAGCTGGATGGCCCGCTATGCTGGCCTGCAGAATGCCCATATCCCGGCGCTGCTGACGGGTGGCGGTGCTGAAGTCAAGTCGCTCACGCTAAGCCCGGAAGAAGCCCAGCTCATGGCAACGCGAAATTTCCAGGCCACCGACGTCGCCCGCATTTACGGCGTGCCGCCGCACATGATCGGCATTACCGAAAAAACCACCAGCTGGGGCAGCGGCATCGAGCAGCAAGGCATCGGCTTCGTCAAATATACCCTGCAGCGCCACCTGGTAAAGATCGAGCAGGAAATCAATCGCAAGCTCTTCCGTCGCTCGTTGCAGCTCTTCGCGGAATTCAACACCGCTGGCCTTGAGCGCGGCGATTACAAAGGCCGCAACGAAGGCTATCGCATCGCCGCTGGCCGGGCCGGTGAGCCCGGATGGATGACCATCAACGAGATCCGCAAACTCGAAAACCTGCCGCCGATCGATGGTGGCGACATTCTCTTCAACCCCAATCAATCCGCTGGAGCCGCCGCGCAATGAACAAGCTCATGAAACTCCTGGCCGACAACCGCGGCATTGGCTTATTCAAAGCCGAAGCCAGCGGCAACGAAGCCACCATCTATCTCTACGACGCCATCGTTTCCGATGCCTACTGGGGCGGCGTTGCTGCTGCGGATTTTGTCCAGCAGCTGGCCAGCCTGAACGTCGCCACCATCCATCTGCGCATCAATTGCCCCGGCGGTGAAGTCTTCGCCGCCCAGGCCATGGCCCAGGCCGTCCGCGAGCACCCAGCCAACATCATCGCCCATGTCGATGGCTATGCCGCCAGCGCGGCCAGCTGGCTCGCCCTGGCCTGTGACGAAGTGCTGATCTCCGAAGGGGGCTACTTCATGATTCACAAGGCGATCACCATCGCCTACGGCAACGCCGACGAATTCAAGAAGCAGGCCGATCTGCTCGACAAGATCGACGGCACCCTCGTCGCCGGCTACGTCAAGGAAACGGGGCAGGACGCCCAGCAGATTGCCGACTGGATGGCCGCCGAAACCTGGTTCAACGCCGAAGAAGCCGTGGCCAATGGTTTTGCCGACAAGATTGCCGAGGCGGCACCCAAGAACATGAAGCAATGGAACCTGGCCGCCTACAACAAGGCCCCGGTCATTCCCGAATCGCCCATAACTCCGCCGGCCAACGATGCTCAGCCTGATGAGCCAGCCATCGATATCACCCAACACCTCCGCCGCCGCCTTGCGCTGGTGGAAAAGCAAGCTGCCTGAGCGCTCCCGCGCCAAGTAGAGCCGCCTCGAGGCGGCTTTTTTTTCGACCTGATTTCACGAAAGGAAATCGTATGCAGTCCATTCAAGCCCTGCGGGAGCGCCGCGCCTCCCTCGCTCAGAACCTTCACAAGCTGCTGGAAGAAAACCCCGGCAACAAGTGGGGCGCTGACCAACAATCCGCCTACGATCAGGCTATGGCCGAGATCGAAAACGTCGACGCCGAAGTCAAGCGCATCAATGCCGTCCTCGAAACCATCAAGGACAGCGCCGAAAGCAACACCATCCGCAACGCTGTCGAGCGTATTGCCCACGACCAGAAGCGTCCTGAACATCTGAACGCCTTCTGGAAGCTGATGAAGAACGGCGAAAAGCTGATGACGCCGGAAGAGTGGGGTGTCCTGCGCAACACCATGTCGGTCGGCACCTCGGCCCAGGGTGGCTACACCGTCCCCACCGAAGTCGCCACCTCGGTCGCCGATGCCCTCAAGGCCTACGGCGGCATGCGCTCGGTGGCCGAAGTCTTCCGTACCGCGGCTGGCAACGACATCAACTTTCCGACCTCCGACGGTACCTCGGAAACTGGCGAGCTGATCGGCGAAAACACCACTGCCACCGGTGCCGATCCATCGTTCGGCGTTGTCACTATCAAGACCTACAAGTTCAGCTCGAAAATCGTCGCTGTCCCGTTCGAACTGCTGCAGGACTCTTCCATCGACATGGAAAGTTTCATCCGCAGCCGTCTGGTCACCCGTCTCGGCCGCATCACCAACACCAAGTTTACAGTCGGTACCGGCACCGGCGAGCCGAATGGCATCGTCACCGCTGCCGCTTCCGGCAAGGTCGGCACCACCGGCCAGACGACCACCGTCATCTTCGATGACCTGGTTGATCTGATTCACTCGGTGGATCCGGCCTATCGCGCCATGGGCGACTGCAAATTCATGATGAACGACGCGTCGCTCAAGATCATTCGCAAGCTGAAAGACTCGCAGGGCCGCCCGATCTTCCTGCCCGGTTACGACGGCCTAGCCGGTAGCATGCCGGACACCCTGCTCGGCTACCCGATCGTGATCAACCAGGACATCGCGGTCATGGCCGCCAATGCCAAATCGATCCTGTTCGGCTGCTTCAGCTTCTACAAGATCCGCGATGCGATGGACATCCAGATGTTCCGTTTCGACGACAGCGCCTACATCAAACTTGGCCAGATCGGCTTCCTGGCCTGGATGCGCAGCGGCGGCAACTTTGTCGATGTGGGTGGCTCGGTCAAGTACTACGCCAACTCCGCAACCTAACCATCAATTGCAACAGACAGGCAGCGCCCTTCGGGGCGTTGCCGTTTTTAAAGGAGCCTGACATGGCTAACAAAAAAGTCCGCGTACTTGTCGCCGGTGCGATCGGTGGTGTTCTGTACCAGTGCAACGATGTCGTCAACCTTCCCGATGTCCTGGTGAAACAGTACGCCGAAGCAGTCGATTCAAACAAGGAAGCCGTCGCCTACGCACTGTCGGTCAATGGGAATGTCGTCACTGATTATGTGGCGCCGGTTGAAGCGGTTGCTGTTGATCCAGTGGCTGAAAAGATCGCCACGCCCGTCGCTCAAGCGCCAGCCGCCGAATCCACCGAAGAAGCCGCCGTCCCTGCTGTCCAGGGCGACAGCCCGCAGGAGTAACCCATGAAAATCCAATGCCTCACCACCTTCCTCGAAGGCGCAGACCGCTTCGAGGAAGGTGACATTCGCACCGTCCAGGACGACGTCGGCGTTCGTCTCGTCGCCAACGGCTGGGCCAAGGACGTCACCGGTGAAGTTGCCACCGGCGCCGCTGCTGTCGGCGAATCCACGCTAGAAATTCAAAACCTGACCGCTTCTCAGGAGGTCCGCCATGGCTAAAACAACGCACGACGACGTGATGGACGGCGCCCTCAATGTCATCAAGAACAACGTCACCCGGCAAGTCGCCTGCTCGGCCCAGCCGACCACCTTTGCAGAAGCCAACGCTACCTATGCGCTGGCCGATGTGACGATGGCCTCCACTGACTTCACCATTGCCAACGGCGATACCTCCGGTCGCAAAGTCACCGTCGCCGCCAAGTCCGGCGTGCTGATCGATACCTCCGGCACGGCCACCCATGTCGCGTTGCTCGACGTCACCAACAGCAAGCTGCTCGACGTCACCACCTGTACCTCGCTGGCGCTGACGGCCAACGGCTCCAACACCGTCAACTTCCCGGCCTGGAAGCATGAAATCGCTGATCCGACCTGATCATGAACGGCGTCTACGAAACCACGACGACTAGCGGCACCGGAACTGTAACGCTGTCTGCTGTCACTGGCCGGCCGCGTTTCTCCGACGCCGGTGTTGGAGCGCTGGTGCCCTATGCCATCAAGGACGGCAGTAATTGGGAGTGGGGCATTGGTACTGTCGGTGGGTCAAATTCGCTTCTCAGATCCGTAGTTACGGCGACCTATGTGGCAGGCACCTACGACAACACCAGCCCGGCAGCAATCTCGCTGTCTGGGTCTTCTGCCGATGTTTATCTAGCAAGCATCGCCGAGGCATTGGCCACTGGATTGCCGATTGTTTCTGGGGTGTACGGCCGCAAAGCGGTCATGTCTACCCATTGGAATACGTACGCCAATAGCACGCTCACCGTTGCTGCTGATCGCCTTTACCTGCTTCCGTTCCGTGTTGATTCTGCCTACGACATCAACGGTTTTTACATCGACATGAACACGGCAGGTGCAGCATCTACGAAGGCGCGCATCGGTCTGTATCGCATGAAGTCAGATGGTCAACCCGGCGCATTGATCGTAGAAACAGCTGATATCGATACGTCAGTCGCTGCCGCTGTCCTGTCGCCTTCGGTGACACGAACGCGCATCGCGCCGGGCTGGTACTACATCGCGCTGGTTTGCTCGGGAACTCCGACATTTCAGGCTTATCCGTCTTCTGCTATCGGTATCTCTCCACTTGGCCTTGAAAACGGTGCTAGTTCGATGCTTCCAATTCAGGCAATTTACAAGTCGATTGCCGGGTGGTCTGCGCTGCCTGCCGATCCGACCGGTTTCACTGCGCTGTCGCCTGGCAGCGCGTCGATCCCGGCGATCGCTCTCAAATTGGCGTAATCAATGAGCTTCGGCGTTAATTCGTTTGGCGTTGGTTCGTTCGGATCACTAGCTGAGGTGTCTGGTGGCGGCTCGTCCGTCACCTTGACCATTCAGGACACAGCTCAATCGCAGACGCTGGAAGCGTTCTCGCTATCATCCAACGGCGCATCCGATCTAGGTATTCAGGATGTATCCCAGGCGCAATCCATCGCCAATGCTACGCTCAGCATCATCCCTGCAGTCGATTTCAAAGTCGCTATCCTCGGTGATTCAAACGCCTCCGGTCGAGGTTCTTTCTCTCAGACCAACAGCGCATCCAATGCGTGGCTTTACGATGTGTCCGGGAACATAGTGACACTTGCTGATCCATGGGATTCTGGCTCTGATACCTATTCGGTGTTGAGTGACAGCGGTAGCGCTGGCGGCTCCTATGTTCAGCATCTGGCAGACCTGTTGTCTGCGGCAGGCAAGTCAACGCTATGGATACCTGCCAATAAGGGGGGAACAAAGGCGTCTGACTGGGCCTACAGCACCAACACAACTACCTGCTACGGCGCCATGAAGGCGAGGATTGATGCGGCTGGCGGGGCTGACGTCATCATCATCCATCTGGGGGCAAATGATGCGATTAGTGCTGTGTCGCAAGCGACATTCACTAGCCAAATGAATGCGATTATCGGGCATCTGGTCACAGACTTCCCGACTGCAAAAATCTACTTGCAGAAGATTCACCACAACAGCTCAGCAACCACAACCAATATCGACAATATCAGGGCTGCTGTTGACGATATCTGGAACGGATCGAGCGGATGCCGGCGCGGCGCCGACCTCGAAGGCATTTCGACAGGCGTTCACTACGGTCAGACCGGCAACACGACGACCTGCACGGCCGAACTAAACGAGGTCGCCCTGCGCACCTTCAATGCCGTATTCGGCGCCGACCTCGTTGTCCAAGACGTAGGCCAGGCGCAAGCTGTGTCATCGGTGACTTTAGCTATCGAAGCGGTGCTGAATGTTGCTGACATAGGGCAATCTCAGTCTATCGATGCCATCAGCCTTTCTGCGGCAACCACGCTGTCAATATCCGACCTGTTCCAGGATGGCATGCTTGAAAATGTGTCGATCTATGACGATTCATCGCTCAACCTGCAGATTTTCAGCGTCGCGCAGATGCAGGAAATCGATTCAATAGCTTTGTCGTCGTCGGCATGGCTATCGATATCTGGCATGGGGCAGGCTAGTCAGATCAGCCACGTTGCGCTATCGCTCCCCGGCCAGTTCGTTCGCGCCCCGGCCGGTAGCGGCCCAAGCATTATCCGGCCAGTCGGCCAGCGCCCGCCCAACACCGGCGGGCAGCGAATCTGACCACCAACCGCCTCCGGGCGGTTTTTTTACGACCACGGAAAACCCATGACCTACAAAGTCGTCACCGCGCCGGCCGTCGAGCCCGTCACGCTGGACGATGCCAAGTGGCATTGCCGCGCCGACGATGCAGACGACACCCTGCTGGGTGCCCTGATCGTCGCCGCCCGGGAATCCGCCGAGCATGAAACCGGCCGCTCCCTCTGCACGCAAACCCGCGAACTGGTCCTCGATGCCTTCCCGGAAGCCTTCGTCCTACGCGGGGCGCCGATCCAGTCGTTGGTCTCGCTCAAGTACCTGGATACCGACGGCGTCGAACAGACGCTCGACCCGCAAGACACCCTGCTCGACAAAGACAGCGAACCCGGCTACCTGCTGCCCGCCTACGGCAAAGCCTGGCCTGCCAGCTACCCGGTCCCCAACGCCGTCCGCGTTCGCTACACCTGCGGCTACGGCGATGCCTCGGCTGTGCCGCAAGCCATCAAGCAATGGATGCTGCTGGCTATCGGCGCCATGTACGCCCAGCGCGAAACAATCATTGTCGGGACCATTTCTGCCAGTCTTCCGGACCGCTTCTGGCACCGTCTGCTTGACCCCTATCGCCTGTACGAGGTCGCCTGATGATCGCCGCCGGTGAATTCGATCAGAGGATCACCTTCCAGCAAAAGTCGGTGACCAGGAATGGCCTCGGCGAAGAGGTCGTCACCTGGGTAGATGTTGCCACCGTCTGGGCCAAGGTCATGCCCCTGCGCGGCAATGCATTTTTTGCCGCGAACCAGCAACAGCACGTCATCGATGCCCGCTTCCTGATTCGCGATCGCGCCGGGCTAGCCACCGACATGCGCCTGCAGTGGAAGTCAGCGCCCTACGACATTACCAACTTGATCCCTGGTACCGGCCCGTATGTCGGCACCATCGAGGTCACGGCAATCCATGGAGCGAAAGATGGCCGATAAATACAAAATCGTCAGCCAAGACGGAACGACGAAAATATTCGATCCGTCTGGTGCAGAGATCAGGAACTGTCGATCGCTGAAAATCGAGTCAGTGGCTGGCCGGTTGGTGGCATTCATTGAGTTGATTGCGTTCTCTCCGGAGATTGATTTGGAGGTTGTTGAATCGCCCGGATCAGATAGCAATGGCCGATAACATCACCGCCCGCATCGAAGGTCTCGACGACCTCAAGCGCGTCCTCGATGAGCTGCCGAAGCAGTTGCGCAAGAAGGTTGTGCTGGGCGCCCTCAGAAAAGCCGCCCGGGTGCCGCTGCTGGCCGCCCGGCAGGTTGTGCCGGTCATGTCGTCGGCGACCGCCGCCGCGGCGCCGTACCGTACGCCGGGCCTGCTCAAGCGCCGTCTGATGGTCCGCACCAGCAAATCGTCCGGTCGCGCTGGCAACGTCGGCGTCTTCATCAACGTCAAGCCCCTGAAGTCCGCGGCAATTCGAGGATTCAAGCGCATCGTCGGCAAGTCCAGCCGGAACCCGGTCGATCCGTTTTACTGGCGCTTCGTCAATTTCGGCACCAAGAAGATGCCAAAGCGGGATTTCATGAGCAAGGCCGTCGAGGCATTGCCGCAAGCGCTTGACGTTTTCAAGGCCCAGATCGCTCCAGTCATCCAATGGTGGAATAGCCGCAAATGAGCGCCGAAACCCAACTCTATGCCGCCCTGTCCGGACGGACTGAACTGACTGAACTGGTTGGGACGCGCATCTATCCCGATGCCATCCCGGAAAACTCCCCATTGCCAGCCGTCGTCTATGTTCGGTCGAGCACCAACCCGACCTACACCATCGGCGGCACGTTGGTCTGCGAAGACGTCCGGCTGTCGGTCACCGCCTGGGCGCCAACCCGTACCGAAGCCGAGGCCGTCGCCGATCAGATCCGGTCCGCCATCGATGGCGCCGGCCATCCCATCGCTGACCGCGCCAGCGGCTTCGACAACGAAGTCGGTCTGTTTGCCGTCACCATCGAAACTGACTGGTTTCACACGTAGCACCGTAGTACTCCACCACCAACCGCCTTCGGGCGGTTTTTTTACGTCCATCGAAAGGGCAAATCATGGCCACTGCAAAGAAATGGTCGAACGTCGCTGTAGCAATGCAGTCGGCACTCGGCGCTGCAATCACTCTGACCGCGATCACCAAGGCCGCGGCCGGTGTCGTCACCACCTCCGCTGCGCATGGTTTGAGCAACGGCGATTATGTCGTTCTCTCCGTCCAGGGTATGCGTCAGGTTGATGACCGCGTCTTCCGCGTATCTAGCGCTTCAGGCTCCACCTTCACGCTGGAAGGCGAAGACACCACTGCCTTCGACACCTTCACCAGCGGCACGGCGCAGAAGATCACCTTCGGCACCTCGATCACTACGGCGACCAGCCTGTCGTCGTCCGGCGGCGAGTTTGACTTCCTCGATACCACCACCATCCATCAGGCGGCACGCTCGCAGATGCCTGGCCTGCCGTCGGCTGCCTCGTTCGGCTTCGACAATATCTGGGATGTTTCCGATGCTGGCCTCAAGGCCATGAAGTCGGCCTCCGATGCCCAGGCCAAGCGCTCCTTCATGTTCACCTTCGGTACCGGCGGCCAGATCATGGTCTTCAACGGCTACGTCGGTGCCTCGCTGTTGCCTGGCGGTGCTGCGCAGCAACTGGTGACGACGAAGACGACGATCACCATGAACGGCACGCCGACCTACTACGCGAGCTAACCCATGAGCCTTGCTGAAAAACTCCGCAAGGCTCGCGAAGTGAAGGTTGAAGCCGCCGGCTTCACCTTCACGATTCGCCGGCCAACCGCGCTGGAAATGATTGAACTGCAAAAACAGTCGGCGGCACGGGCCGTCCTGCCTTTCGTTGTCGGCTGGGAAGGTGTCAGCGAACTGTCCATGTTCGATGGCGGCGCCCCGCATCCGCTGCCCTTCGACGCGACCGTTTGCGCCGAATGGCTGACCGACCGGCTCGACATCCTCGGTGAGATCGTCAAAGCCGTCTTCAAGGCCTACGAAGACCACCAACTCAAGCTGGCTGAAGCCGCAAAAAACTGACGGCCTGGCTTGAGGGGCAAAACCTGCCGGGAACCCTCAAGCCAGCCGGCCAGCCGCCGGAAGTCAGGCTCGCCATAGAAGCCTGGAATCTATGCGGTGGTCTGGATTGGTCGGCACTGCCGGCCGTCGCTGAAATTCTCGGTTACCAGGACATCGAGCTGCTCATTGCGCAAATGACGGCAATCAGGGATCACCACAGGGAATAAGCATGGCACTCGCTACGCTATCAATCGACCTCGAAGCCAAGCTGGCCAGCCTGGAGCGGGATTTTTCCCGCGCCTCGCGGCTCGCCGAAGACAACGCCCGCCGCATACAAGCCTCCTATGCCGGCGTCGGAAAAACCTTCGAAGAGCTTGGCGCCACCATTGCCGGTGCAGTCGGCGTCAACTTCACCGTCTCCCTGATTCAAGGCGCCATCGATGCCCAGGACAAACTCAAAGACCTGAGCAAATCCACCTCGCTCACCGTCGAGCAGCTGGCCGGCCTGAGCTCTCTGGCCAACAAGAGCGGCACTGATATCGACGGCTTGGCTGCATCGATCAACAAGCTGTCCGTCAACATGGGAAAGGATGCCGAGAAGTTTGCCAGGATCGGTATCGACGCCAAAGACCCGATCGAGGCTTTCAAGCAACTGGCCGACATCTACAACGCCATTGAAGACCCGCAACAGCGCGCCGCATTCGCTGCTGAGGCGCTAGGAAAGTCCTGGCAGTCTGCTGCCCCGGCGCTGTCCGAGGGTGGCAAGTCCATCGGCGAACTGATCGAGCGCGGCCAAAAACTGTCCGGCATCACCAAGGAATCGGCTGATCGGGCCGATGAGCTGAACGACAACATCGCCGACCTGAAGGGCTCAGTCAGTGGCCTGGCGACCGCCTTTGCCAATAGCCTGGTGCCGTCCCTGAACGATACGACCAAGGCAATGACCGAATCGATCGAGAAGGGCGACACGCTGTATGCCTTGCTGCGCGGCTATATCGGCCTTGGCAAATTGCCATGGGATGCGATGTTGGGCGACGTCGATATGTCGCAGGGCGCTTTCCAAAAAGATCTTGAAAACACGTTAGCCACGCTTGAGGTGCGTCGTAAGGAGGTCGAGGCTAACGGCGGCCTGCTAAATAAGTGGTTGTATGGATCAAAAGAAGAGCTCGACCAGAAGATTCTTGTCACCAGAAACCAGCTTGAGGTGCTGAAGAAATTTGGTGACAAGCTGACAAAATCGGTCGGTGAGACGCTTGAAGAAACATCTCCAAAGCCTAGCAGGAATAGAATTCAGCGCTTCATCGATGGCGATAAAGAATTAACTGACCCCCACGCTAACGACTTCTCCAAGCTGATCCAGTCGCTGAACGAGAAGATCGCCGTCCAGACCGAAGACCTGCAGAGCGTCGAGAAGCTTACCCAGGCGCAGAAGGATTACGCCAAGTTCCAGGCAGACATTGCCTCCGGCGCTGTTGTCCTGACGGAATCCCAGAAAGCCGTTGCTGGCTCTTTCTGGGAGGTCTATCTCGCCCGCGCCAAGCTGAACGAATCCGAGAAGGCAAACGAGAAAGCTGGCGCTCTGGTCGATGACTACAAGCGCGGCAACGCCATCATCCTGGAGCGTATCGCTCGCGAACAAGAGTTGGCCCTGATGACCGACCGACAGCGCGCCATTGCTGAGGCCCTGTACCGCGTCGAAGACGACGGACAGAAGATCCGCGAACGGATCATCCACGACATTCAGGACGAGACCGCCCAGAAGCTTGCCCTGGCCAAGGCCGAAGAAGAGCTCGCCGTCCAGAAAAACAAGGTTGCCGAGGCAACGGCACGCAGCTTTGATCAGCAACGTACTTTTGAATTCGGATGGCGAAAGGCCTTTCAGTCCTATCAGGACAACGCCACCGATGCCGCGCGTTCGGCGCAGGAAGTCTTCCAGCAGGCCAGCAGCGCCATGGAAGACGCCCTGACGCGGTTCGCCATGACCGGCAAGCTCAGCTTCAGCAGCCTGGCCAACTCGATCATTGCCGACATCGTGCGTATGCAGGCCAGGTCTGCAACCAGCGGCATCATGGGCTCCTTGGGTAATTGGGTTGGTAGTTTATTCGGCGAGTCAAAAACAGGGCTTGCATCGCTACCGTCAAGCGTGAATTCCACGTTTGCCAAGGGTGGCGTGTTCGAAAACTCGCCGTCGCTCTCCGCCTACTCCGGCAAGGTCTACGACTCGCCACAGCCATTTCTGTTTGCCAAGGGGGCAGGCGTCTTTGGCGAGGCCGGGCCGGAGGCCATCATGCCGCTCAAGCGCGGGCGGGACGGAAAGCTTGGCGTTGCCTCCGACGGTGGCGCATCCGTCACCGTCAATGTCATCAACAACACCGGCGCCCAGACCCGGCAGACAGAGCGCCCGGACGGTCGCGGCGGCAAGATCATCGATGTCCTGATCGAGCAGGTCGAGGCCAAGCTGGCCGGCAATATTTCGACCGGCAGCGGCCCGGTACCGGCTGCGCTGCAGTCTTCGTACGGTCTCAATCGCACGGCAGGAGCTTACTGATGGGAATGCCTTGGCCCTCAACTTTGCCCATGCCGTTGCTCGACGGCTATTCAACCGCGCCCGGGGTAGAGGTTGCGCGTACCGACATGGAAGCCGGCGAGGCGCGGGTGCGCCGTCGCTCGGTGTCGGCGCCTGACACCATCAAGCTGGCCTGGCTTCTTGATGCCGCGCAGATGAAAATTTTCCGTGCCTACTGGGATATTGAACTGGCCGCCGGTGCGTCCTGGTGCGACATGAATGTCGACGTCGGCGACGGCATCGAGCAGAAATCAGTGCGTGTCATCGGCCAGTACCAGGCGGCAATGTTGTCTCCGTCGCGCTGGAAAGTCAGTTGCGAGGCCGAAGTGCGCAAGCTTCGTTCGTCGGTATTCGACTACCTGAACCTGATGGGCCTGCCGTCGCTGGATCTTGATTTCGCTGGCACACAGAGTCTGTCACCGGTCATTACCTCGGCCCGGCAGCCGCGCCCGGTTGTGTCATTCGCCCGTGCATCGACAGCCACCTACATCGGTGCCGACGGCCTGCTGAAAATCGCTGCTGAAAGCGAACCTCGCTTCTATTACGATCCGATCACCCATGTATGCAAAGGTCTCTTGATCGAAGAGAGCCGCGCGAACCTGTTTTTGTATTCCGAGCAAGTCGACAATGCGGTTTGGAACAAGGGCGGCAACACAATCACCGCCAATGCCGCTGCTGCGCCTGATGGAACTACGACGGCCGATAAATACACCCCGAACAACGGCCAGGCCGCCACATGGATGCCGCAGTTTGTATCCGGTCAGGCCGCGGGGACATTTACGGTTTCTGCCTTCCTAAAGGATGCCGGCGGCGGGTACGCGAACCTGTATTTTTACACCACCGAGCACGGCGACAACTGGTGCCGGATCAACCTCTCCACAGGGGCGCTCGACTCAACGGTCGGACCGGTAACAAAGACCCTGCAGATTCAGCAATTGATCAACGGGTACTACCGTTGCTCGATGACGTTCACGACGACAGGGATGACGTCGTTTCAAGCCGGGATTCGCCATTCTGGCTGGACGGGTGACGGAACGAAGGGGTTTTACATGTGGGGCCTCCAGATCGAGGCCGGGTCGTTTCCCACATCCTACATTCCGACGACGTCATCTTCGGTGTCTAGAGCCTGGGAAGTGTGCAGCTTGAGCGGCAGCAATTTTTCAAGCTGGTATCGCGCCGACGAAGGCGGTCTTGTTGTTGATCGCATTCCTGCTCGATATCCGTTGGTCGCTGAATACGATCCTGTCCTTATCTCTGACGGGACATTCAACAATGTGATTGATCAGCGCGTGGTCGGAGGTACAACACAGTCGTGTGACAGCTACCTTGTCGCATCCGGGACGATATATGTTGACTCACCGAACGTGGCTGCAGCCGCCGGGGTTGAACACAAGCAGGCAATGACATTCAACGCCGCCAGCCATGCGGACTGTCTCGATGGCGGCACCGTGAATTCCGATTCGACGCTGGCCATACCGAGCGTCAACCAAATGCGTATCGGAAGGGCTGGCGCAGGCGTATTCAAGCGCGTCCGCTTCTTCCCGAGGCGCCTGACCAACGCCGAGCTCCAGGCGCTGACGGCATGAACAAAACCAATCTCGAACACGCGCTCTACGCGCTGGCGATGCAGGTCGCTGTGGCGCTCGTCGGCTTCGGCTGGGTTGCTGGGGCCTTCCTCGGCGCCGGGTTTTTCATCGGCCGCGAACTGGCGCAGGCGGAATACCGCTGGATCGAGCAGTTCGGCGGCGGCCGCCGCGCCAACTTGCCGTGGTGGGGCTGCTTCGACCTTCGTGTCTGGCAGCACCTGGACGCATGGCTTGACGTTCTGTGTCCGGTGGTAGCAGTGACAGCGCTCGCCTGCGCGATGGGGAGGTTCTAATCCGTGCCTGATTCCACTCTCTCGCAAGCCCTCAAGGAAGCCTACGCGGCCGCGCCGTCGGACGTCATCGTCTATCACACGCTGGAGATCAACCATCCAGCATTCAACCAGCCGATCTACGTGGTGCGCGATACCTCTGACCTCAACGCCAATCTGGAAAACGGCGATCCGGTGACCTTCATTCGCTTCGCATTCCGCCTAGTTAAGCCGGAAGTGTCGCCGACCGGTGTACCGCAGATGACCGTCGAGATCGATAACGTCAGCCGCGACATCCTGGCCAACATCCAACTGGCGATGCAGTCGACGTCCAAGATCACGATGACCTACCGCGAGTACTTGTCGACCGACCTCTCCGGCCCGCAGAACGATCCTCCGATGGAGATGGTGCTCTCCAGCATCAAGGCTGATGTGTTCAAGGTGTCGGCGACTGCGTCGTTCGGCGATGACAACAACAAGCGATTCCCGAACGAGGAATACACGGCCGATCGCTTCCCTATGCTGGTGGTGGAATGATGCATTGGGCTTTTGAATATCTCGGTCGCCCCTGGATCGCCAAGGTCCATGAGTGCGGACACTTCTTCGTCGACGTCCAGCGCGAGCGCTTCGGCGTTGTGTCGCAGGTGATCGATGCCGACTCGCTGTCTGTGCTGTCCTGCGTGCGGGCGCTGTCTGGCCATCACCCCGAGCTGCTCAACTGGGTCGAGGTCGAGGTTCCGGAAGAGGGTGATGCCGTGCAGATGAGCCACTCCAAGCACCCGCACCATATCGGTGTCTGGGTGGACGTGGATGGTGGCGGCGTCCTGCATTGCGTGGAAGGCCCGGGCGTGGTGTTCAGCACCCGCAAATCCTTGAAAGCGCACGGCTGGAACATCGTTTCGATCAAGCGCCACCGGAGCCGTGCCCATGGCTGATCGCGTCTCTGCCTTCTCGGCCCACTGCGTCACGATTCGCGACCCGTTCCATCCGCTGCGCCATCGTGAGGTGGTGCGGCTGGACGGCCCTGGCCCAATCTCGGCATTGGCGCCGACGACGACTCAGCCGTTCATCATCATGCGCAACGGGCAGGCCCTACTGCGCAAAGACTGGAATCAGCCGGTCAGCGACGGCGACCTGTTGGCGGTAGTGCTGCTCCCGCAGGGCGGTCGCGGTGGCTCTGACGTGCTGCGTATTGTGCTGATGGTGGTTATTGCGGTTTTTGCCTATCAGGTTGCCCCATGGGTTGGTGGGCAATTTGGTATTACGTCGGCAGGGGGGATTGCTGCAATCCAGGGTGGTATCGGGATTCTTGGTTCTGCGCTCGTCAATGCCATATTGCCCCCGCAGGCCGCGGCTAATAGCGGATCTGGCAACAACAAGGCGGCCTCTCCAACGTACAACCTGGCCGCGCAGGGAAATCAAGCCCGTATCGGTGCGGCGATCCCTATCCAGTACGGCCGGCTTCGTTCTTATCCGGACTTCGCCGCGGCTCCCTATGTCGAATACCAAGGCAACGAGCAGTACCTGTACCAGCTGCTGTGTATTGGCATTGGCGAATATGCCATCGAGCAGATCCTGATCGAAGATACCGATATCGGCAACTTCGAGGAAGTTCAGTACGAGATCGTTGGGCCGAACGAGACTCTTGATCTGTTTCCCGCCGCTGTCGTCACTGCTGGCGAGGTCGCTGGCCAGGACATGGTCTATGACACGGCGGTCGGGCCGTTCATCAGCAACAACGCCGGAACCACGGCCACCAAGCTGGCGCTCGATATCGTTCTTCCCCGCGGCCTGTACCACCTCAACAATTCTGGCGCCCTGCTTGTTCGGAGTATCACCTTCACAGCCGAGGCGCGGCAGGTCGATGACAACGGTACGCCGATCGGCAGCTGGATTACCCTCGGTGAGGAAACCATCGAGGCTGCCACCTCAACGCCGCAGCGCCTGTCCTACAACTACCAAGTCACCGCTGGTCGCTATGAAGTCAAGGTGACGCGGACCAGTGAAAAGGATGAGGACACGGCCACTGCCAATGACATCGTCTGGGCTGGTCTGCGTGCCTATCTCATCAGCGATTCGACATTCGGCAACGTGACGCTGCTGGCGGTTCGCATCAGAGCGACGAACAATCTGTCGCAGCAATCATCCCGCAAGATCAATGTCATCGCCACGCGCAAGCTGCACTACTGGAACGGTTATGCGTGGGCTGGCCCGGTGGCGACCCGTTCTATTGCCTGGGCGCTGGCCGATGCCTGCAAGACGGTGGGTATTCCGGATAACCGGATGGATCTCGACGGCCTGCTGGCACTGGAAGCGACGTGGGCGGCTCGTGGCGATACCTTCAACGCCCGATTCGACAATACCAGCACCTTCTGGGATGCCTTGACCAAGATCGCCTTGGCAGGTCGGGCCAAGCCGTTCAAGCAAGCCGGCATCGTGCATTTCCGTCGCGACGAGGCCGTTTCCCTGCCGGTGGCCATGTACTCGATGCGCAACATCATTCGCGGCTCGTTCTCGATCGAGTTCCTGACGCCGACCGATGAGACGGCCGACGCGGTCGAAGTGACCTACTTCGACGAGACGACGTGGAAATTCCGCACCCTGCTGTGCAAGCTGCCGGATTCCACTGCCGAGCGACCGGCAAAGATCGAGTACTTCGGTGTGACCAACCGTCAGCAGGTCTATGAGTACGGCATCTACATGGCCGCGGCCAATCGCTATCGCCGGATGCCGATCTCCCTGCAGACCGAGATGGAAGGTTTTATTCCGTCGTTTGGCGATCTGGTGGCGATCTCGCACGACATGCCGCAATGGGGCCAGGGGGCTGATGTGGTCGATTGGGACGAAGACACGCTAACCATGACATTGAGCGAGCCGCTGGTTTTTATCGGCACCGGCAACCACTACGCCGGCCTTCCTCGCCGGGACGGGTCGGTATCAGGGCCGTACGTGGTCCGGTCGGGTGCTGCCGAAGATCAGATCGTATTCACTGTGCCACCTGATTTCACGCCATATACCGGTCAGGATGAGGTGCGCACGCAGGTCATCTTCGGTCCCGGTGAGGCCTGGTATCAACCGGCCCGGGTGCTGGCGATCCGCCCGAAGGATGAATACACGGTCGAGCTGGTCTGCATCAACGAAGACCCGTCGGTGCACACCGCCGAACTTGGGATGCTTGCCCCGGCCATCAACCATTCGCAACTGCCAGCAACCCCGAAGGCGCCGGAGGTGTCTGGGCTGATCGCCCGATCGGCACCGGGTCAGCCAGACAAGATGGTCATCAGCTGGCGCCCGTCGCCAGGCGCAGAGCGCTATCTGGTCGAGCAATCGGCAGACGGTCTCGTCTGGACACGCGTTGGCGACACGACAGCCAACAGCTACACCGGTCAGGCGCTGTATGGCGCCCAGACCAAAGTGCGCGTGGCGGCCATTGGTGCGCTGCGTGGATCTTGGGCAAGCATCAACTACGCCCTTGATTCCGATTACATGTGGAACGCCAATGCGGCAACGCCGATGTGGTCTTCCGATAGCAATCCGATGTGGGGTTAACCATGAATCTATCACCATCCTCGTCTGCCACTTCTCCGACCGCTACCGAAGGCGACGTCAAAAACTTTCTGACCAACGTCCGCGACTACATCGCTACGTTGCTCGGTGCTGATTCAGCCAATAAATCGGCTGTTCTCACCGCCCTGACGGCGCCGCTCAATAGCCGGATCGACAAAACAGCAGCCTATACGGTCGTCGCGGCCGATCGCGGCAAGGTGATCAACTGCACCGGAACCGGTGGCTGGGATTTGACCATCACGGCTGCGGCAACGCTGGGCGATGGCTTTGTATTCGCGGCGGTCAACAGGACGACCGGGGCGATCACGATCAATCCGAACCTGAGCGAGCAGGTGGCAGGCGTCACTACCTACGCCATGCAGCCTGGCGAGTCGGTGATTGTGTATTGCACCGGCTCGGCATTCGAGTTGTTCGGCAATTCGCCGAAGCGCTCCGATATACAGACATTTACGTCCAGCGGCACCTGGATCAAGCCCCCTGCAGCGCCGGCAAACTCCCTGGTGATTGTCGAGACGTTGGGTGGCGGTGGTAGTGGCGGCAAGGGGTCGTCGGATAAGTCTGGCGGTGGTGGCGGTGGTGGCGAGTACGCCTGCGACATTTACCCGCTTTCTGCGTTCAGCACCACAGAGACCGTCACGATCGGCGCCGGTGGTACGGCCGTTACGGCGGCTTCAACCAACGGTAATCCTGGTGGGAATACGACAGTCGGTGCGCTGGCCATTGCCTACGGCGGCGGCGGTGGTGCGAAGTGGGGAGGCAACGCGCCGGCTTCGCCCGGTGGCGGCGGTGGCGGTGGCGGCGGTGACGTCTCTGGGGGAACTAATGGGCTAGGTGCTAACGGCGGCATGCGGGCAACGGCCCCGGGTGGCCTTGGCGAACTTGGCGGGATAAGAAATGCCACTACGCCAGCCCCTGGGATTAATGCTGGCGGTGGCGGCGGTGGCGGTGGCGGCGGTACATCAAGTGGTGGCGCCGACGGCGGCAACACGATCAAGGGCGGCGCCGGTGGTGGCGGTGGCGGCCGATCTACAGGCGACCCTGCCGGCGACGGCGGCATTTCAAATTACGGCGGCAATGGCGGCGCCGGGTCTGTCGATTCCGCGTCGGCAACGGCCGGTTCTTTCCCGGGTGGTGGCGGCGGCGGCTCAGAAAACGGCACCAGCGGTGCCGGTGGAAACGGCAAGGCAGTCATCACTGTGATTTGGTAAGGGGGTACAAATGAGAGCAGCGCAAATTGCAAACGGGGTCGTGGTCAACGTGGTCATCGTTGATGCGATCGATGACTTGCCCGATCTGGTCATGATCTCTGATGAATACGGGATCGGCGACCTGTACGCGGACGGAGTGTTTTCCAAGCCTGTCGAATCCATCCAAGTGCCGACGTCGGTGACCCGTCGGCAGATGAAGCTGGCCCTGCTGCAGCAGGATCTGCTCAGTACGGTCGAAGCCGCCGTCGAGGCATCGAACGACATGGCGCTCAAGATCAACTGGTTCGATGCGCTGGATTTTCAGCGCGACAACCCGTTTGTGATTCAGATGGCTGCGCTGCTTGGTAAGAGTGACGACGATCTCGATCAGATATTCGTGCTCGCCGCATCTCTCTGACCAAAAAAACCAAGAAAGGAAAACAGCATGCCGGAACCGCACTCAACAACCATCGGCATCGCGGTCGGTGCCGGCATCGGTCTGACCGGGACGGTCATGGGCGCCCAGGTCGATGCGCTGATCATCGGCCTGGTCGCGGCGATCCTGATCAGCTTCTGGCTGCCGACGATTGATGACCGGAAGAAGGCCGCCGCCTCGGTGGCCATGTCCTCGTTGCTGGCTGGCTATGGTTCTCCGGTCGCCGCCGCCTGGCTGGCGGCCGATCAGGCGTCGTTCAGCAACGGAAGCCCGTTGCGCCTGCTGCTGGCCATCGCCATCGGCTCGGCCACGCCAACGCTGGTGCCGGTAATCCTGGGCTGGGCAAAACGCAAGGTGGAGGCCTGATCATGCTTGAGACGCTTCTCTGTGGCTTGGCCACGCTGGTTGTGTTCTGGAAGCTGATCGGCGTCGTTGGGTCGATCAACATTCATGCTTTCGATGGTCATCCGTGGCAGTTCATCGGCCTGGCTTGTCATTGGGCGCTGGTCGGTGCCGGATCGCTGGCCACCTTGCTCGGCCTGTCGATCGGCGGGGCAATGCTGGTGGTTGGCATGGCCATGATGATTCTGTCTGATCGGAGGTCGAGATGATCACCCGCGAACAACTCCTGGCCATCATGCCGCACGCCGGGGCGCGTGCCGATCGCTGGCTTGAGCCGTTGAATGCGGCGATGGCCGAGTTCGGCATCGATACCCAGCGCCGTATCTCGGCCTTCCTGGCGCAGGTGGCGCACGAATCCGGCGAGCTGCGCTACACCGTCGAAATCGCCAGCGGCGCTGCCTACGACACTGGCCGCCTGGCGGCGCGCCTGGGCAACACACCGGAAGCCGATGGCGACGGGCAAAAGTACAAGGGCAGGGGGCTGATCCAGATCACCGGCCGCCACAACTACCGGCAGGCCTCGCTGGCACTGTTCAACGACACGACGACACTGCTCGAGCATCCCGAGCTGCTCGAAGAGCCGGTGCTGGCCGCGCGCTCTGCGGCATGGTTCTGGTGGTCGAATGGCCTGAACACCGTCGCCGACTGCCCGAACAGCTTCCAGGTGATCACCCGCCGCATCAATGGCGGCCTGAACGGCTACCCGGAGCGGCTGGCCTACTTCGACCGGGCGCAGCGGGTGATGGCATGAGCCTGCTCAACCTGATCCCCGCCGAATATCGGCTGATCGCCAAGCTAGGCGGGCTGCTCGCGCTCGTCGCCGGGCTGATGATCGGCTACTACTGGCTGACCAGCTATCACGAGCGCATCGGCTACCAGCACGCGGTCGACGTGATGACCCGGCAGGCGCTGGCTGCCGAGCAGGCCGCCCGCGCTAAAGAGCAATCCATCAACGAAAAGATCAGAAAGGCCGAACAAGATGCTGCCGACCGTGAAAAACGCCATCGCGCTGAGCTGGCTATTGCTGAGTCTCGCTATATCCGGATGCGCGACGACTTTGCCGAACTCCGCAACCGACTGCCCGGCCTTTCCGCCGCCGCCTGCGCTGCGACAGCCGATGCCGCCCTCGACGTATTCCAGCAGTGCGCAGATGAATATCGAGCGCTGGCACAAGCGGCTGACGGACACGGCGAAGATGCCCGAAAATTGATCGAGTCATGGCCGAAGTGATGGAAAACTGCCTGACCTACGCCCTGCGCACATGGCGGATGGGCCGGCCATCCGATCACCTGGTGATCCGCCGCAGCCACTGGGGCTGGTTCCCGCACTTCGCGGTCGTTTTTGAGATGGAAAACGGCGACTTGGAGAAGCGCGAATATGTCCCGATCAATCCCAGGCCGCGCTGGCTGCCGCTGCTGTTCTTCAAGGGCGTCGAGAAAATCACCTACTACCGGAGGTCGTATGTCATCGACGGACGCACAAATCATTGACCTGGCGGAGTGGAAGGCGGCGCATCCGCCGGCACTGCGTTGCTGGAATGCGGCGGTCAGATGCTGGTGGAACTGGGCGTCGTTGGCCTGGTATCCGTGGCAAAAAGTCTTCTACAAAAAATAAACGGCCGCGCAACCACGCGGATTTCAAGCGCTATTATTTCGGCTATTCGGATTTTCGTGTGGAATGGAAAATTCCATGTTGCTACGCACAATAGATTCCTCCGTTGCTGCGTCGAGCCAGTCGCAGCAGTTCGTCACGAAATTCCAAGGGCGTGGCGTTCGCCTCTCTCTTGCCGAGGGTCGGCTTATTCGCAGCCTTCCCTCGTTGGTCTGGAAAACCAATCTGGTGCGTTCCTTCCTGTCGCTCCCACCGCAGTTCAAAAGGCGGGGTCGTGCCGCAGTAGTAGAGCCATGTCGCTTTGTTCGCCCGGTGTCCGTATGCGCTCTGCCAAACCTCGCACACCCAACCGCGATCGATGGTCATCTGCCAGCCAATGGCTTCCGGAGCGGCCAGTCCGTGCGCGTTCCATGCCTTGGTCTTCGCCGGGTGTTCGAGAACCCCGCCAAAACGCCGCACGCTATCTAGGGCGGCAGCAAAGCATCCGCCGTCGTTCCCAGGCTTGTTGTGGTCGCCGCCCCATCTGGTGTAGTTCACTACCGCCATTGCTCCCCACAACTGGCACGGCGGATGCGCAACAACTGGCATTGGCCCTGCATAAAGTCTCGCGTCTCTATGTTCCGGCCATGCATCAACATCAGGCAGCCCGGAATAGCACCCATCTGCCTGCACAAACAATGCCGCCAGAACATGGTTATTTGTGCGTTGCATCATTCAATTTCCACACGATTTTCCGAATAGCCGATTTTCCGGAGAGCCGTTTTTTCAACGTCTCAAGCGCAGATTTGTAGCTTTCCTTGGCGGCTTTCTTGGTTGGCTTCCAGTCGCCGGCGACTTCCGGGTAGATGGACCACGATACGGACAGGTCACGGCGGAACATTCGGTACTCGCGGGTGCTTCCATATCCGCGCGTCTCGTAAATCGGCTTGTTGATACCCAGGAACTGAGCGAACGAGTCGAAGCAGTCGCCAATGCACAGGTATTCCTCAAACTTGGTGCGCTTCGGGGCCGGCGGCAAATGTTCGATGGCGTAGGCCCGGCCGGCTTCGCTGCAGACAAAGGTGATATCGCCATCGGCACAGAAGGCCGGAGTCGGAACGCGCTTCATCAAGCCCGCAGACTCCAGCGCTTCGAGGTCGGCCTGGCTATGGTGGCCGGGGCCGGCCAGGTAGTAGTTGCGATACGACTCGCGGTGATCCGGGCGCAGGCCCAGCGTGTGATGAAGAACGTGCAGCATGCTGTCGGTGATGGTCACGGATCCACCTCTTCACCAAGGCTGCCAGCCGGGAAGAAAACGAGGGCCGGGACAGCGGTTTCAGTTTTGGCCGATTTTTCGGCCTGACCGTAGCATTCATCCTCGGCATCCCGATCCGGGAAGCCTTCCAGCGGCAGGTACATGACCATGTTTTCGGACAGGCAGGCACGGTGCATGGGCGTGATGTGCGGCCTGTCATGGCGCAGGGTGACGTGCCGGGCGCAGTTGTCGGCTTGAAAGCAGGTGTCGCCTTCATAGAGGCCGTGGGCGAGGCAGCGCTGATAGTCAGCAGGAAGCGGCAGTGGCATTGGTTTTTGCATGGCTTTTCCGGTAGGTCTTGGAGAGGTCTGATTTGATGCTGTGGCCGCGCTGGCGCAGGGTGTTGGCGAGCGTGGCGCGGTCGTGATGGCTGTGTGATGCCTGACGCAGCAGGCCGAAGTAGCTGTTGGCGGTTTCGAACAGATCCTCGGCCGGCAGGCTGCGGGTACGGATGATGGCGTCGTTGAAGGTGCGGCGGCGCAGGGTGCGGCGATGGGGCTTGATGACCTGGCCGACGAAGTCGATGCCACGGTCGATGGGCTGCAGGATGGTTTTCTTGGGGTTGATACGGGCGGCCAGCACCTTTTCGAGCATGTCCTCGATATGGTCCTTGGCGTCGTTTAGCCATTGCGGCGATTGGTGAAGCAGTACGAAGTCGTCGACGTAGCGGATGTAGTGCCGGCAGTGCAGTTCGTGCTTGACGAATTGGTCGAGCACGTCGAGATAGACGTTGGCGAAGAACTGGCTGCTTAGGTTTCCGATCGGAAGGCCCATGTGGGCTGGCTGGTTGGTCAGTCGCTTGTGCGGCGGGACCAGGGCGAGTTGTTGTGGATCGCCGTGCAGTTCGTAGTTTTGCCGCGGGTCGTGGAATAGCACGGCCTCGGTGAGCTGCAGCCACCAGTGCTCGTGGATGTGGCGGGCGAGCAGGCGCTGCAGGATGCGCTTGTCGATACTGACGAAGAAGTTGGCGAGATCGAGCTTCAGGTAGAAGGCTGGCTTGGTCCAGTTCTGGGTGATGCTGCGCACCTTGGCTTCGAGCCGTTCGGCGGCGTAGAGCGTGCCGCGACCTGGAATGCAGGCGCAGCTGTCGGCGATGAAGCGGGCGTAGAAGCGCGGGGCGATGTGGTTGTGCAGCAGGTGGTGCACGATGCGGTCGCGGAACTGGCCGGCCCAGACTTCGCGGGCCTTGGGGCGGGTGATGACGAAACAGATGGAGCGGCCGGGCTGGTAGCTGCCGTCTTCGAGTTCGTCGTGAAGGTCGCGCAGGTTGTTTTCCAGGTTGGCTTCGAAGGCCAGCGCACTGGCGCTGTTGCGCTTTGTGCGTCGGCAATCGAAGTAGGCCTGGGTCAGTTCGGTGAAGGTGAAGTCAGCGGGGGCTTTCCAATCTGCGGACGGCACGAGCACGGAGCTCGTTGTTCTTGTGGTTGTTGTTCTGGTTGCCGTTGTTGAAGTTCTGATACCAAGCCCAGCCGGACTCGGCCCCATCGTGCTTTCTACGTCGCCCTGCCGACTGTTCAGCGGGGAAACTGCGCCGGACCTTTCCTGCGTGCGGCAGGAGGTCTCCGTGGTGCGCATGTCGGTGGCCTCGTGAGCCAGCGGCACGACCAGATTGAATGTGCGCTCAGTCATGGCGGCCTTGGCCTCCATGAAGCGGGCGCGACGCGGATTTGCGCCACCCGTTGGCCTGCTTCCCGATGCTGGTGGTAAGTTCGATGGCCTGGGCGTAGGCTGCCTTGCTGATCAGGCGCTTGTCCATGGACAGGCGCAGCATCAGTTCGGCGACCTGCAGGCGCTCGACCAGTTCCAGAAGATGGGGTGCCTTGTCCTGGGCGACGTTGGCCCGGAAGATCAGCACCGTGATTTCGATGCACTCGGTGCTGATCTTGTCGCCGATTGATCGCTTGAAGTCTCGCTGCATGTTCTTGACGAGACTGGTCACGACATCGAGCAGGTCGTAGGCGACCTTGTAGATGGGAAGATTGGTATGGGTGGCCATGCTGACTAAATGACTGAATTACTCAATGATCAATCTGCGGACGGCACGAGCACGGAGAACGTAGCCCTCGTGGTATGTGTCCTGGTGGCCGTAGTCGAAGAGCTGACACCAAGCCCAGCCGGACTCGGATTCGTGGGCTTCGCAGGACCAGTACCAGCGGACTTCGAATTGATCCTTGAGGTTGGCGTAGAGCAGGGATTGCTCGCGGCGGGTGGGCAGGCTTGCAACGTATTCGCCACCTTGTTTGGCGGCCCATTCCATGGCTTTGTCCCAGGTGATGTCGTCCGCCTGGCTGGGGAGCAGCACCAGGTGATGGCTCGGCTCGCCATCCTTGCCGACGATCAGTCCGGCGTAGTGCTCGCCGGGGAGTAGATGGATGGTGACTTCCGGGAAGTAGAACTCGGCTGCAGGCTGGTTGGCCTGGGCCTCGAAGGTGGCGATCTTGGCGGCTAGTGCATCGGCATCGGACTTGATCGATTCAAGCGTTATGGGGGTCATAGCGTCCTCGAAATGACTGAATGATTAAATAGGCAATCTGCGGACGGCACGAGCACGGAGCTCGTCGTCCTTGAGGGTGTCGTGCTGGAGGCCGATGCCGAAGCTCTGATACCAAGCCCAGCCGGACTCGGTGTGGTGAGTCTCATTGCTCCAGTACCAGTCTTTTTGAAACTGGTCGCGGTGGTTGGCCCACAGCATGGCTTGCTCGACGCGGGTCGGCAGATCGCCGCCGATGCTCTTTGCCCAGTCCATCTTGGCTTGCCAGGTGGCGGCGTCGTTGTCGCCGGGCAGCAGGATGACGTGATAGATGTCGCCTGCTGTGTCGCCGATGGCGCCGACGTAGATCTCGCCTTCGGCGAGCGGGGGGAGTTGAAGTTGTTGCATGGGGGCTCCTGTGGTTAAAGTTTGTTCCAGTGCTGCGTGGTGCGTACTTCGTGAATGACCGTGGCGAAGGCGACGGCAACCTGGTCGTTGTCGACCAGCGATTTGACGGCTGCGTGTTTCATGGCGTCGGCCTCGTTCTCAAAAATCAGGTAGCTGTCGGCGACGATGTAGCGTTGGCGGATCGGTTGGTCAGAGGCCGGCTCGGCGGGGGTTTCGTCCCGCTTTGCCGCCTCAATGACTGTTGCCTTGCCCTCGGCCCGAGGTGTTGCTTGCCCGACGGGCTTAGCCGATGCTCGGCTGCGGCTGTTATTGGCCTCACCTGCCGCTGGGGTCTCGCTGGGTTGCTTCTTTGGTTTGCTGGGTTCTTCCTGAACTTCAGGGCGCTTCGACTCTTCTTCGTGGTGGCGTCGACCTTTCGGCGTGATCTGCCAAGCCAGTTCGTGGCGGCTGCTGTCCTCGACCTGCTTGATCTGGCCGGCGTTCTTCATCGCATTGCACGTCCAGCGCAGCTTGTTGCGCGGGATCTTGGTAGCGCGCTCAAGGTCGTCGTAGGTGCTGGTGCCAAGCTTGACCAGCGCTTCCAGGATTGATTGAACTTGAGTCATGCTTGCCTCAGTAAGAGCGGGGAGCTGGGTCAGGTAGGCGGCGGTCGATCATGTCGGCCGAGCGGGTATCGAGCCATTCGTTCCGGCGCCTGTTGGCGTCGTCGCGGGCTGCGTGGGCGGCGAGCAGCTGGTGAACGGTGGCGGCGATCTCGGCGTTGAGCGTCTTCTCGGCGTTGATCAGATCGGAGAGCATTTGCTCAAGGTCCTCGATGTGCTGCTCGTGCGACTTGACCTGCAGGCCAAACAAGTTGGCGTAGATCCAGTTGATCAGGCGGCGCATGGGATGTCCTCCAGTTGGGCGGACGTCGGGCTCTTGACCTTGACGGCAATCTTGGTCCAGCCGGCGGGAACAATTGGGCTGACAACGGTTCGTTGGCCGTTGCTGATGATGTGCATGCCGCGGGCCTTGGCGGCCTGGGCCACTTCGTCGAGCAGGGCGTCTTCGCTGAAGATAAGGGCGGTGATCATGCTGCCTCCGCAATTGCCATCGGCTCTTGGTACATATTGATGGGAACAGTGAAGTCGAGAAGATGGATGGAAGAGGTGACCGAGTTGCCGATGTCGCCGGGATCTTCGGTACGTATGGACAGACCGAGCGCATGAATGGCAACCCGTGCCCGAGCGTGGTTTGAAAGGATGAGGACGCGCACATTGACTTCGCCGCTTTGGTGGCTAGTTACGCAAGCAGCGGCACTGGTGTAGTACTCATCGGCGACCTTGTTGTTGATTTCCTCGGCCAAAGCTTCGGCTTCTGCGATCAGGCCAGCGGCGGCAATAAGTCCGACCCGGCGATCTGCAAATTCCTTGTCAAGTCTCGCCAGTTCTTGTTCCAGCATCCCCATGATTGCCTCCTCAGATCAGTGCCGGCTGAACGGGCGCCGACTTTCCCTTGTTGCCAGCCTTCGCGCCGCAGGTGATGGCGATGCGAATGGCCGGGATGCTCATTGCCTTCTCGAAGCTCATGCCCGTGAACGACAGGCCGGTGCGACGGTAGAAGGCGCGCTGCTGTTGTTCGGTGTGGGTCATGTCAGCCTCTAAATTGATGAATGACTAAATGACCAATCTGCGGACGGCACGAGCACGGAGCTCGTCGTCCTTGCGGTAGTAGTACTGGCAGCCGTAGTGGAAGTACTGATACCAAGCCCAGCCGGACTCGGTGTGGTGAGTCTCATTGCTCCAGTACCAGTCTTTTTGAAACTGGTCGCGGTGGTTGGCCCACAGCATGGCTTGCTCGACGCGGGTCGGCAGATCGCCGCCGATGCTCTTTGCCCAGTCCATCTTGGCTTGCCAGGTGGCGGCGTCGTTGTCGCCGGGCAGCAGGATGACGTGATAGATGTCGCCTGCTGTGTCGCCGATGGCGCCGACGTAGATCTCGCCTTCGGCGAGCGGGGGGAGTTGAAGTTGTTGCATGGGGGCTCCTGTGGTTAAAGTTTGTTCCAGTGCTGCGTGGTGCGTACTTCGTGAATGACCGTGGCGAAGGCGACGGCAACCTGGTCGTTGTCGACCAGCGATTTGACGGCTGCGTGTTTCATGGCGTCGGCCTCGTTCTCAAAAATCAGGTAGCTGTCGGCGACGATGTAGCGTTGGCGGATCGGTTGGTCAGAGGCCGGCTCGGCGGGGGTTTCGTCCCGCTTTGCCGCCTCAATGACTGTTGCCTTGCCCTCGGCCCGAGGTGTTGCTTGCCCGACGGGCTTAGCCGATGCTCGGCTGCGGCTGTTATTGGCCTCACCTGCCGCTGGGGTCTCGCTGGGTTGCTTCTTTGGTTTGCTGGGTTCTTCCTGAACTTCAGGGCGCTTCGACTCTTCTTCGTGGTGGCGTCGACCTTTCGGCGTGATCTGCCAAGCCAGTTCGTGGCGGCTGCTGTCCTCGACCTGCTTGATCTGGCCGGCGTTCTTCATCGCATTGCACGTCCAGCGCAGCTTGTTGCGCGGGATCTTGGTAGCGCGCTCAAGGTCGTCGTAGGTGCTGGTGCCAAGCTTGACCAGCGCTTCCAGGATTGATTGAACTTGAGTCATGCTTGCCTCAGTAAGAGCGGGGAGCTGGGTCAGGTAGGCGGCGGTCGATCATGTCGGCCGAGCGGGTATCGAGCCATTCGTTCCGGCGCCTGTTGGCGTCGTCGCGGGCTGCGTGGGCGGCGAGCAGCTGGTGAACGGTGGCGGCGATCTCGGCGTTGAGCGTCTTCTCGGCGTTGATCAGATCGGAGAGCATTTGCTCAAGGTCCTCGATGTGCTGCTCGTGCGACTTGACCTGCAGGCCAAACAAGTTGGCGTAGATCCAGTTGATCAGGCGGCGCATGGGATGTCCTCCAGTTGGGCGGACGTCGGGCTCTTGACCTTGACGGCAATCTTGGTCCAGCCGGCGGGAACAATTGGGCTGACAACGGTTCGTTGGCCGTTGCTGATGATGTGCATGCCGCGGGCCTTGGCGGCCTGGGCCACTTCGTCGAGCAGGGCGTCTTCGCTGAAGATAAGGGCGGTGATCATGCTGCCTCCGCAATTGCCATCGGCTCTTGGTACATATTGATGGGAACAGTGAAGTCGAGAAGATGGATGGAAGAGGTGACCGAGTTGCCGATGTCGCCGGGATCTTCGGTACGTATGGACAGACCGAGCGCATGAATGGCAACCCGTGCCCGAGCGTGGTTTGAAAGGATGAGGACGCGCACATTGACTTCGCCGCTTTGGTGGCTAGTTACGCAAGCAGCGGCACTGGTGTAGTACTCATCGGCGACCTTGTTGTTGATTTCCTCGGCCAAAGCTTCGGCTTCTGCGATCAGGCCAGCGGCGGCAATAAGTCCGACCCGGCGATCTGCAAATTCCTTGTCAAGTCTCGCCAGTTCTTGTTCCAGCATCCCCATGATTGCCTCCTCAGATCAGTGCCGGCTGAACGGGCGCCGACTTTCCCTTGTTGCCAGCCTTCGCGCCGCAGGTGATGGCGATGCGAATGGCCGGGATGCTCATTGCCTTCTCGAAGCTCATGCCCGTGAACGACAGGCCGGTGCGACGGTAGAAGGCGCGCTGCTGTTGTTCGGTGTGGGTCATGTCAGCCTCTAAATTGATGAATGACTAAATGACCAATCTGCGGACGGCACGAGCACGGAGCTCGTTGAGCTTGCGGTCGTCGTACTGGTCGCCGTAGCGGAAGTTCTGATACCAAGCCCAGCCGGACTCGGATTGGTTCGACCAGTAGGCGCTCGGCTTGAATTCATCCTTGGCGGTGGCAAACATCAGCGCCAGTTCGACGCGGGTGGGCAGATCGCCGCCTTGTTCCTTGGCCCAGGCCATTGCGTCGTTCCAGTTGGCCTCGATGTCGCCAGGCAGAAGGATGATGTGGGTGGTAGTGCCGTCGGCAGAGACGATGCCGCCGATATAGCGTTCGCCTTCGTTGAGTTCTGGGGTGGTGGTGATCATGGTTGGCTCCGTTAAATATCTGTAACTATGGTTACACATAGAAAAGCAAAAAGCAACCATGGTTACTGTTGGAGCGAAAAAAAACCGCCGGGTGGCGGTCGTTCTCGGGTTGATATTGGCTATCTAATTGCCCACTTGAGGTCGTACATCTCTTTTGTGCAATGCTTGTTCCAGTCAGAGGGCTTTTGGCTACTTCTGTTTTTGAGAACGACAAGAAATTCTCGGTTAATTCCACCAAACCCATTTTTGGCCCGGTATTCAACACAGGCAACCGTTGAGTCATCATTGATGTGCATGGTTTCAATGATCAGAGAATCTGGGTCTCGAAGTGTCTTTTTGAGGTTTTCAGCAACTGCCCTGGCCAATCCAAACCTGAGAGTTTCGCTGGCATCCTTTGCTTTTTCGGCGGCTGTTTTTTCTGCAGGCCGCTGGGTAGTTTGGTTCCCGACGATAGATATTGCGATGACTAGCAGCATGAATCCAACGAGAACAATTTTTGTTGCGCTGGGTGGGCGCTTGACTTTGGCGCCGCACTTTGGGCAGGTTGTTGCTTCGCTGCTTACCTGATTTGTGCATTCATGGCATGTTATGAGGCTCATAAATAATGTCCTTATCGTATGCCGGTATTCTAACCCCAGACCAAGCGCAGTCGAGAGGGGGTTAGTCTTTTTGCTCGCTGCGCTTCTCGAAAGCTGCAAGTGCTCTGTCAGCCAACCAGATCATCTGTTCCCGATCCTTTGAATCTGCAACATGGTAGGCCTCGATAAGTTTTCTGATATTGGGCTCCGGTTCGCGTGCTGACAATTCAGTCACTACTGGTGTGGCTGAATACGCCACCCTTGGTTCGCCATTGAATGGTGTGTTGTCGATATTTGGCTGGGTGTTTGCTTGGTGGCATTCGTCAGCGACAACGATCATCCCGCGTAATAGCAGGCCGACATCGACGTTGTACTTGTCGCAGAAGGCCAGAAGGTTTCCAAGCTTCATGTTTGCCGTATCGCCGGTTTCCCATTTCAGGTAACCCTGTCGAGAAACACCAACCTTGCCGGCGGCCTTTGCGGGGCTATCTCCAGCATCGGTTCGAATTTTTTCGATCAGCGAGGCAAGGCTGCTTTTTTCCACGTAAGTATGGTTACATACTGGCACGTAACTATGGTTTGCATGTACCGTGCAACTATGGTTACAATGTCCGTTATGGATCATTCTGACTCTCCAATCATCGATCGTTTGGGCGGTAATTCCGCCTTGGCAAAGATGTTCTCTATTTCTTCTCAGGCCGTTTCAAAGTGGCGAAAAGAGGGGATTCCTGAGGCTCGCCGTATGTATCTGAAGTTGGCGCATCCGAGTGCGTTCGATGAGCTTGAGTCCAGCCAGCGCAAAGAGGCCGCCTGAGATGATTACCGTCAATTTCCACATTCCGGATTCTTTGCGCGATCGCGTGTCGTTCCAAGATCGTGTCGAAGACGGGAAGCGGCTTGTCGACGTGACCATCGAAGGCCCCGAAATGATCCTGCCGCTCCGCCGCAAGCCCTGCGGAAAGCTGGCTATTGGGACTGAAGGTTCTTGCAAATTTTGCGAAAGAAGTTTTCTGCTCGGTGCAGCGCGACTTCTTGAAGCTGCTGCGCATCGACTCCGTCGTCGATTTCTGATCCGGGCGGAACGGTCAGCTTGTAGCGCAGCTGGTCGGAGAACTGCTGAATGAACAGTTCGCCCTTGTCTGGATATCCGGCCAGCATGGCGCTGACGACCTGCGTCAGCAGCATTTCGTGCAGTGTGAGCTGGGCAAAGATATCCGTGTTGATGTGCTTCTGTTCCATGGCCATGCCTTTCCTGATGATGAATGAGTGGAATCGTGATTCTAGCGGTTATGGCATGGCCGCCAAGTTGTCTCTCCTTGCGGCATTGCATCGCCGCTTGTTGGCCGGCTTTGCCTTCGGGCGGCCGGCCTTCTTTTTTCATTTGGTTGCTTGCCATGACTGACTCCGTGTTTTCGATGAGCCCAGTATGGCTTTTTGTTTCATCCGTGTTTGCTGAGGGGGTTTGCCATGTCTCAGCGTGATCCGATTGACGCCCTGCATGCTGCTTTGCTGGGGATGGATGGTGGTATTTCCGGCGCCGCCAAGGCTATTGGCCGGTCGCCAGGCATCCTGCACAACAAGTTCAGCGACGCGATGCCGCACTACGAGGTGACGGCCCGCGAGGCGCTTGCCCTGGCGGACTATGCCAAGACGACGGCGTATGTCGAGGCGGTCTGTGAGCACTTCGGCGGGACTTTCCTGCCGCTGCCGTCTGGCAAGGCGGGTGACGATGATGTGCTGCAGGCGTACCTGGACATCATTCAGCAGATGGGCGAGTTGTCGAAGGAGTTTACTGAGGCGCGGGCCGATGGTGTCATCGAGCCGGCCGAGTTTAAGGCGCTGGCCCTGCGCGGCCATCGGACGGTGGCGGCAGTGGTGCACATGCTCAACGAGCTGAATTCAATGGTGCGCGATCTTCCTGCGCCAGTTGTTGGCCTGAGGAAGGCTGGCTGATGCCTACGCCGCCGGCAAGCATGTCCGATCGCTCGGGAAAAATCCGCGCCAGGATCGAATTTCATGGCGTCGAGACGGTGGTTTTTCTTCGGCCGGATGGGGTGCTTGATTCTGCGCCGTCTTGGTCACCGCGCGGTTCTGCGTTGCTGAAGGGTTCTGATCTCGACCGGGCTGGTTATCGCATTGTTGGGGTGTATTCCCCGGGCGTGTCGACGGAACAGTTGGCGGCCGATGTACGGGCAGTGTGGTCATGAGGCGGGCGCTGGCTTACGCGAAGGCTGTGGCAGACCGCCGGAGGGCCGGTGAGCGCGTTGGCTTGCTGGTGGTGTCTGTGCATGGCTGGAATTCCGGAAAGTGGTTTGAGTCGTCTCCCGAGGTTTGCCGGGTGCTGTTGCCGGCAGACATGGCGGTTGAGGCGGCTGATTGGTCGGTTTGCCTGGCGCTCGACGTGCTGGTTTGCGGTGATGCAGACGATGCCGTTTTTTGTTCCGTGGTGCGCGCGGTGTTGGCGGCCGGGGCAGTGTCGTGCTGGGGTGAATTTTCCGATGGCGTGCATCGGTTGGCGACCGTCGGCGCCGGGAAGGTTGTGGCTGTGGATGGGCCTGTCCAGTTGAATAAGTTGGGGGCAGCTTTGCGGTTGTTCCGGACTGCGGCGCTGGCTTTGCGTATCGGCGGCTATGGTTCGCGGGCGTTTGATGCGGTTCGCGCGGCGATGTTCGGGCCGCTGCTGGCTGAGTTGAGTGATTCTTTGTGCGAGGCTGGGCAATGATGGCAGAGCCGATTGATCCGGTGGCTGAGGCGATCCGCAAGGCGCAGAGCGAGGCGTTTGGTTCCGTTCCAGCGGGCGGCGGGAAGGTGACGCCGATCCGTTCCAGCCTGGCGGCGGTGCCGTCGGGTCCGATTTGCCAGCCGGTTGATATCTTTTTGCAGGCTGGCGATCCGCCGGTGTGGCTGGTCGGCGGGATTATCCAATCGAATTATTTGTATGCCCTGACGGCGCCGACCAATCATGGAAAGACGGCGGTTTCGCTGGTGATGGCGATCTGTGTGGCGGCTGGCATTCCGTTTGCTGGCCGGCCTGTGCTACGCGGCAAGGTGTTGATCCTGTGTGGCGAGAATATCGATGGGTTCCGGTTGCGGATGCTAGCGACCATGGAGTCGTTGGGGGTTTCGCTGGCGGACATTGAGGGCTGGATTTTTGTGGTCCCTCAGTCGAACGGCCTGGCTTATCTGCTTGAGCAGATCAAGAAGGATGCCGAGGCGATGGGTGAGCTGGCGTTCGTGCTGGTTGATACCAGCGTCAGCTTCTTTACGGGCGATAACGAGAACGACAACCAGCAGGCTTATAGCCATGCGCGCGATCTGCGCGAATTGACGATGTTGCCCGGCAAACCGGCCTGCGTGGTGAATTGCCACCCGGCGAGCGGTGCCAGCAAGGATTTGACCCGGGATAGCTGCGTGCCGCGCGGCGGCTCGGCTTTCCTGAATGAAATCGACACGAATCTCTCGGTGTGGGCCGAAGGCGAGTGCGCCGAGTTCCATTGGATGCGCAAGAAGCGCGGCCCGGACTTCGCGCCGATCCTCTTCGAGTATCGGGCGATCAATATCCAGCAGTTCGATCAGCTTGTTCCCACGGTGGTTGCAGAGCATATCGACGAGGAGCGCGAGAAGGATATCCGGACGCACAAGCGGGAAGCCGAGGCGCGTCTGATGTTCGCGATGTATCGCAGCCCGAATGGAACGATGCGTGAGTGGGCCATGGATGCAGGTTTCACGATCAAGACGGGCCGCCATGCCGGCCAGCCGCACATGAGCATGGTGTCGCGGACCCTGGAGCGTTTGAAGGATTACAAGCTGGCTGAGCGCTCACGGCGCGAGGGCTGGATTCTGACGAAGCTGGGCAAGGAGGAAGCCAAGGACATTCGATAAACCCTCTGCTGCCGCATGAGGTAGGGCTGGCGGATGCCAGCCTGGAAAAATAACCGAGTCAGTAAACCGGACCATGGCGAGCCCGTGACACCTGATAGGACCAGCGAGTTAATCCCCACGAAAAGCAAAAGCAACAGGGGCGGCGCTAGACAGTAGAGATACGCGGCGGAACAAAGCGGAACAGAGTTGAATGTAAGTTGTTGTTTAACAAGTAATAAACACGGAACAGGAAAGCGGAACAAAGTGGAACAAAGCGGAACGCGCAGGGCGTCTTGTCGCATCGAAAAAACACGGGGAATCCCGTTTTTTTTGTTGCTCTCGACGTCGGTTCGGCAACGGGGGAATTCCCATACCCTACACCCCCTAAGGGGGGTTAGGGGTATGGGAAAGACATTCCCCCATGCCGACTTTGCCGGGGCGGCGAAGGCATGACAACTGATCGCCGTGCCGACATGGCGGCGTGGACAAAGGCAAACCTGCCGACCTGCGTGTCGGTTGCCTCGTCATTCCGCGCTGCCTTTGGCGATGTGCGAATGGTTTTTGCCAGCGAGGGCGGCCATTCCGTTGGGGCCAAGGGCGAGGATGGCGTAAAGCTGTCCGAGACCCATGTTGGCCCGTTGTTCCCTGCTGAGACGGGGAGGCGCTGATGGCTTCCGTGCCGTTCTCCTGGATGTGGAAAGACCCGGCGCTGATCACCGATCAGCTGATCGGGATGCGTGATCGGATGGCCAAGGCTGAGGCCGAGATCAAGGAAAAGGACCGGCGCCGCAAGGCTCGCCGTATTCGGAAGCTGACCAAGCTGGCGAAGGCCGGCATGCTGAAAGGAACAGGCAATGGGCGATAACCTGAACCGCGTCGAAAGTGCCGTCACGGCGACATCAAGCGGGAATCTGACCTGGGATAAATGGACGCTTGATTGCGCTGTGGCGCTCGGGTTTGCCGGCCAGCGAAATCCCCTTGGATTTGCCATGGTCCGCTACCTGTCCGACCCGCCGACGTCGGCCAATGTCTGGGCGCTGGTGATGACCCTGGCGAAACAAATGGAGAAGCAGGGCGTTGCCACGGAAGGGCTCAACGAGCTGGCATTCCAGGCCTTCGAGTATTGGCAGAACAGTCGCTGCCCGTCGTGTGGCGGTCGTGGCGTGGTCAGCATCGAGCAGCGCCAATGCCAGGCCTGCGCCGGTGCCGGACAACGCCCAGCGCCCAGTAGCCCAGACCCCGTTCGCATCGGCGTTTCCTGCCTGCTTGAGGCTGAGAGCTATCTGGAAGGGCAGCTCAATGCACGCATGCGCCGTGCCTGAACGCTTAGCTGTTGGGCCGCGCGGGGTTTCGCGCGGTCCCACACGAGCGTAGTGTTATTCCTATGACAATAAACAGGATGGTGAAGATGGTTTTTACGAAATGGAAGGTTGGCCGCACTGAAGGTGGCTACGCGGAAATTTGTCTGATACTGCTCGATGGCGAGATGGATCGCGTCGTTTCGTTGGTGAAGGAATCTGACGGACAAATCACGTTCCGCGAAGAGTGCGACGGCTACTTCAACGTGACGATGCCGAAGGATGAAGCCAAGAAAGCACTGGCCGAAGCACTGGTATGGCTCGATGAGGCATAACAGGGGTTTGACAGCCATCTGATGCATAGAAAGGACGATGCGAAATGAGCGAAACAGAATGGCGAAATGAACCGCCAACAGAGCCCGGCTACTACTGGGTGCGTTACGTGGACATTCATGGCGCGACGAGAGAGCCGGACATCATGTGGCTTATTGAGCAAGGACGAGCCTTTGAATTTTGCAGCGAGCACGTATGGGCTCCTGGTGTCGGATGCTTTGAGTACGGGCCGAAGATAGAGCCGCCCAACGCACCAGCTTAGGCGGACGCCGCTTGCGGCGTGTCTCCTGGAGTGATGGGTTCGGCGGCACACGATAGGGATGAAAGCAATGAACGAACTACTTTGGACGCTTGCGGTTGTTGGCGCGTGGAACGCCATAAACATGGCAGGGCGGATTTACTACAAGGCGCCATGGTGGCCGTACTGGTGGCACGTTTTTACCGGCGCATGGGCGGCCTGGCTGCTGTGGCAACAGTGACGCCGAACAGGGGGGTTGACATCCATGGTAAGGTAAAAATATAGCCATGCCAGTCTCAGCCCCCAAGCCTTGCCGTCATCATGGATGCGGTCAGCTGGTCAGCGATGGCAGCTACTGCCCGGCGCATAAGCGCCCCGATCCCGGGTCATTCTCAGACCCCAGCCGCGGTACTCGACATGAGCGCGGCTATGGCAGTAAGTGGGACAAGCTTCGGGCATGGATACTCAAGCGCGACAACGGCCTTTGCCAGGAGTGTTTGCGCAATGGTCGCCTCACTCCGGTTGGTCA
>ERZ724517.165-NODE-165-length-39950-cov-8.425191_pt1 | contig 39950 bp, 35 predicted proteins | sample MGYA00376050_ERZ724517 | MGnify/ENA primary metagenome ERZ724517 (study PRJEB28724, sample SAMN07190886) | activated sludge metagenome | isolation source: activated sludge of sewage treatment plant in Hong Hong | place: USA: Christiansburg, Virginia | collected... | reverse complement strand
GACTCCAGTGCCTGGATGCTTTTGGTAAGTGCCGGCTGCGAGATGTCGAGTGCCTCGGCGGCACGCCCGAAATGCGCGTGCTCGACGAGGGCCAAGAGGTGTTGAAGGCGGCGTTGGGTAATCACGATATCTCTTATGTTATCAAATAATGGGATATTGGTTATTTCAGATTATCGTTGTCAAGTGCTATATTTTCCGTGCTGTTTTGATAATCTGCACACCGATGGTGTCGATGTGAGTAATACTTTCTTACTGCCGTCACTCATGAAAGGGAAGTTCCATGAAACAAAGACTAGGGGCCACGGTGCTTGCTGCGGCAGCCACGCTACTCATCTCGGCAGCGGCATGCGCCGCGCCTTCAGGCAATAAACCGAATGTCGTCGTGATCATGATGGATGACGTGGGCTGGAGCGATTTCGGTGCCTACCGCGGTGGCAAGGCGCTCGGCCACCCGACGCCGAACATCGACCGCATCGCCAACGAAGGCGCGATGTTCACCAGCTGGTACGGCCAGTCCAGTTGCACCGCCGGTCGGGCTGCTTTCCAGACGGGCCGTATCCCCATCCGTACCGCGCTGTCGGTGGTGATGGCGCCGGGCGATGAGAACGGGCTGACGAAAACCACACCAACGATCGCCGAGTTCTTCAAGAAGAACGGCTATTCGACTTACTTCTCGGGCAAGTGGCACCTCGGCGACAAACCTTCGATGTATCCTATCGAGCATGGCTACGACGAAATGAAGCAGTTCGCCGCCTACTATCCGGGCGTCTATTCATACGACGACACCAACCCGAACTTCCACCCGTGGTTCCCGAAATACAATGCGCCGTTCTGGAAGGAGTACCAGGAGGTCGTGAACCTGGACGAGTGGGAGGGAACGGCCGGCAAGCCGGCAACCAGGGTCGCACGTATCACTTACGATTATCTGGCGACCTTCGACGTACGGCAGACCGATTCTGCGGTCGCCTACATTAAGCAGCACGCGAAAGATGGCAAGCCCTTCTTCATGAACATCAACTACATGAAGATGCACAATCCGACCAACCCAGCGCCACAGTTCCGCGGCAAGTCGAAGCTGGGCAACTACTCAGACTCGATGCTGGAAGCCGATTTCAACGTCGGTCGCGTCATGGATGCGATCCGAGCCGAGGCGCCCGATACTATCGTCGTCCTCACATCCGACAACGGCGCTTGGCAGGATGCCTGGCCGGATGCCGGTGCCACGCCGTTCCGTGGCGAAAAGGGATCAGCATTCGAGGGCGCGTTCCGCGTACCTGGCCTCATGTGGGCACCGGGTCGTATTCCGGCCGGGCAGGTACTCGACCAGATGATGACCCACCTCGACGTCTGGCCGACGACCGCGGCGATGGCCGGCCTCAAGCCGCCGACCGTTGGCGAGACCAATGACAACAGCGGCAAGGCAATCTACTTCGACGGCGTCGATAATAGCGCTTACGTTACCGGCAAGGCCCCGCATTCGGCGCGTAACTCATTCATCTACATCGATGGCGAGGCATTCGGCGGCATCCGTGTCGACATCGGCGACGATAAGGACAATCCCGACCTAAAGATCGCTTGGAAGTACCTGTGGACGGCCAAGGACACCTGGCTCGGCCCGGAGCAGACGCTCGGCGGCATCGGCGCTGTATACAACCTGACCATGGATCCGTACGAGAAGTACGACATGGCCTTCAACGGTGCCGTGTCCTACCGTGCTCTGTCAAGTTCGCCGGGCAAGTACTCGGGTCAGGACAACGGCTGGGTTCTGGCGCTGGTCCTGCCCGTGCTGGTCGATTTCGACAAGTCGATCATGAAATACCCCAGCATCAAGCGCTTCCCGGGCGGCGCCTCGACCGACCTGCGGCCGAATCTACAGGAACCGGCGAACCCCGTACCTTCGCTTGATCCGGCCAAACCGCCGCGCGTCAAGGGAGGAGGAGGCTGACAGCGCCGGTATTTGAAAAATGCGCTGAAACATGAAACAAGAATTGGGCGGCCCGGCGGGGTTGCCCTTTCTTTCTCGTGCAGTATCTCAAAGGATATCCCATGAAACCGATCAACTATCTTTCGCGACTCGTTCGCAGCTTGGCGTTGGCCACCCTGTCGGTACTGGCCGCCCATGTGCACGCGCAAACGGATCCTCTACCCTCCTGGAACGACGGCCCGGCCAAGCAGGCCATCCTCAGCTTTGTGAAGGACACCACCACCCAGGACAGCCCGAAATTCGTGCCGCCCGCAGAGCGCATCGCCACATTCGACCAGGACGGCACGCTGTGGGTCGAACACCCGATGTACACGCAGGTGATGTACGTCCTTGAGAGCGTGCCGGCGCTGGTCAAGGCCAAGCCCGAACTGGCCAAGGTCGCGCCGTACTCGACGGTGCTGGAAATACTCCATGGCGACCGCGCGGCCGTCGCCAAGCTGACTTTGCCCGATCTCGAAAAGCTGGCTTTCGCCACGCTGACCGGCATGTCGGTCGATACCTTTCAGGCCGAAGCGAAGAAGTGGCTGGCCGAGGCTAAGGACCCGCGCTGGAAGAAGCCGTACACCGAGCTGACCTACCTGCCGATGCAGGAGGTGCTGACCTACCTGCGCGCCAGTGGCTACAAGACCTACATCGTCACCGGCGGTGGCCAGGACTTCGTTCGCCTTTACTCCGAAAAGACCTACGGCATCCCGCCTGAGCAGGTGGTCGGCACGGCGCTGGGCACGACTTACGGCTACGCCAAGGACGGCAAGCCCTTCCTGACCAAGGCGCCGAAGCTGCTACTCAACGACAACAACGCCGGCAAGCCGGAAGGCATTCACCTGATGATCGGGCGGCGGCCGTACGCGGCGTTCGGCAACTCGACCGGTGACCAGCAGATGCTCGAGTACACGAAGGCCGGTGACGGCGCGCGGCTGGCGATGCTGGTGCTGCACGATGATGCCAAGCGCGAATATGCCTACGGACCGGCGCAGGGATTGCCGGCGACCAAGGTTGGCACCTTCACGCAGGGGTTGTATGACCAGGCACAGAAGGATGGGTGGACGGTCATCAGCATGAAAAACGACTGGAAGAAGATTTTTGCCTTCGAGTGATGCAATCGCATGGCCCGATTGCTTAACGGTGTATCCCATGGGAGCAAAGAAATGATCCTGCAACGAATTATCCTCGTGATCACCGCCGCGATCGGGCTTGCGCTCGGCGCAGCCACGCCTGCGTTCGCGCAGGCGCAGTCAAAGAAACCCAACATTGTCATCATCTGGGGCGACGACATCGGTCAATCCGATATCAGCGCCTATACCCGGGGCTTGATGGGCTTTCGCACGCCCAACATCGACCGCGTCGCCAACGAGGGGATGATCTTCACCGACTACTATGGCGAACAGAGTTGTACCGCGGGCCGTTCTGCCTTCATCACGGGGCAGAGCGTGTTCCGCACCGGGCTGAGCAAGGTCGGCCTGCCCGGCGCCAAGGAAGGACTCAGCGCCAAGGACCCGACCATCGCCGAATTGCTCAAGGCACAGGGCTACGCCACCGGCCAGTTCGGCAAGAACCACCTGGGTGACCGTGACGAAATGCTGCCCACGGCGCACGGCTTCGACGAGTTCTACGGCAACCTTTACCACCTGAACGCCGAAGAGGAACCGGAGCACCGCGACTATCCGAAGGACCCGGCGTTTCGCAAGCGCTTCGGTCCGCGCGGCGTGCTTCATGCTTTTGCCGACGGCCGCATCTCTGACACCGGTCCGCTGACCAAGAAGCGCATGGAGACCATCGACGACGATGTCGCCGCCCGCTCCGCCGCCTTCATCGAACAGCAGCACAAGGCCGGCAAGCCGGTGTTCGTGTGGGTGAATTTCACCCACATGCACTTCCGCACCCACGTCAAGCCGGAAAGTATCGGGCAGTCGGGGCGCTGGCAGAGCGAATACCACGATGCGATGATCGACCACGACAAGAACGTCGGTACTGTGCTGAAGAAGCTCGACGAGCTGGGCATCGCCGACAACACCATCGTCATGTACGGCACCGACAACGGCCCGCACATGAACACTTGGCCTGACGCGGCGATGACACCGTTTCGCAACGAGAAGAACAGCAACTGGGAAGGCGCCTACCGCGTACCGGCCATGGTCCGCTGGCCGGGCAAGATCAAGGCCGGGTCGGTGTCCAACGACATCATGTCGCACATGGACTGGATGCCCACGCTGCTCGCGGCGGCGGGCGATGCGGACGTGAAAGACAAACTGCTCAAGGGCTACCAGGTTGGCAAGATGAACTACAAGGTGCACCTCGACGGCTACAATTTCCTGCCCTACTTGACCGGAAAAGAAGCGAAGGGTCCGCGTGAGTCCTTCTTCTACTTCTCCGATGATGGCGACCTGACCGCCATGCGCTACGACAACTGGAAATTCATTTTCATGGAACAACGCGAGCCGGGTACTTTGGCGGTCTGGTTCAATCCCTACACGAGGTTGCGCGCGCCCAAGATGTTCAATCTGCGGATGGATCCCTACGAGCGGGCGGACATTACGTCCAACACCTACTGGGACTGGCTGATCGATCACGTATTCATGGTTGGTCCGGCAGTCGGTTACGTCGGGAATTTCCTCGCCACATTCAAGGAGTTTCCGCCGCGCCAGAAGGCGGGAAGCTTCACCATCGACAAGGTGATGGAGCAAATGTTGAATACTCCCTCGCCAGCGAAGATGAACTAGTCCGGATGTATGACGCCGCGCCTCTTCTCCGATCGGGACGCAGTAAATGACATTCGCAACCACGAGCAAATCTGGTGCTTTTTCGGCGTTGACCGCAACATTGCTCGCCGCCACGCCGACGCTGGCCCAGACAACGCCATCGCCTTCTGCCGAGGGAACATCTGACACCGCAAACCAGCGAACCTCGGTGGCTGATTTGCAGAAGCTCAAGCAGAACCCGGTGAGCGGGCTGAAGCAGTTCGTGTTGCAGGCCAACGCAAATCCGAATTACCCGGACTCCGGGCAGACGCAAGGCATCTATTCGCTACAGGCGGTCTGGCCGTTTTCGATCAGCGAAGACTATCGGCTGGTCACCTACACGATCCTGCCGGTAGCGCACATATCCGGCGCAGCCGGCGAGAATTCGACGACCGGCCTCAGCGACACGCTGATCAATCTGTTCGTCTCGCCCAAGAAGGCGGGCGAGATCGTCTGGGGGCTCGGCCCCACCATCCTGTTGCCAACCCGCTCCCAGCCCGAACTTGGCAGCAACCGTGCGGCTCTTGGTCCGGCGGCACTTCTCTACTATCAGAAGGAGAAGTGGAGCGCAGGCCTCGTGTTGCAGAATGGCTGGTCGCTCGGCGATGCTAGCGGCAAAAACCGGGTCAACGCCTTCGGGGCGCAATACCTGTTCAGCTACAACCTTCCCGATGGCTGGTCGATCTACAGCAACGCCACCATCACCTCGAACTGTACGAAGCCATCGGATGATCGCTGGACCATGCCGGTGGGCGGCGGGGTCGGCAAACTGTTCTATGTCGGCCCGCTGCCGATCAGCCTTTCGGCGCAGGCGTTCTACAATGTCGTGACACCCACCGACGGACCGAACTGGTCGGTAAACTTCCAGCTTGCCTTCCTCTTCGGGGCGCCGAATTGATTGCTGATTCATGGCATTTGGAACGACTGGATGAGAATTTTAACGTTTGAGTTATTCTTTTTACCGCCTGACCAAGGAGAGCTGGCATGGAACTGACCATTTATCACTGGCTGATCATCATTGCTTTCCTCGGCGTCGTGATCTGGGCCTTCGGACGCAAGCGCAAGGGGCGCTTCGAGAAGGACGCCCGGATTCCTTTCGAAGACGGCAAGAACTGAGACGGGAGCGCTAGCGATGGAAGCCTTGCTCGGATTCGACCTCGACCTCTGGGACTACCTGACGTTTCTCACGCTGATGCTCTGCGTGGTTGCGTTGATCCTGACCTGGCTCTTCCTGGCCGGCCTGCCGGGACGCATCGCGCTGGCGCGCAAGCATCCGGAAGCCGAAGCGGTCAAATACCTTGGCTATGCCGGCCTGCTGCCCACCGTCTATCCGTGGATGCAGGCGCTGATCTGGGCCTTCAAGCCGACCGACATCGTCGATATCCGGCGTTTTCCACGCGAGGAGGCTCTGGAAACGGAGAAGGAGATTGCCCGCTTGCGCGGCACACCCGACTCGGCCCGCGAGGCAGTCAAGGAGTCGACGCAGGAATCCGTCGCCGACGCGCAGGCCATTCACCCGGCCAAGACCCCTGTCCAGGGTGCCGAAGAAGGCAAGTTATGATCCTCGGCCTCCTGATGCTGTTCGGCTACTGCTTTGCGATGTGGCTGATCTTTTTCAAGCTCAAGCTGGCGAAGTTCGGTATCCCGCAGGCGGTCATCGGGGTCTTCGTCGGCGTGCACCTGCTGGTCATCTTCCTGATCGGCCTGCGCTTCATGACGCCGCTGGCGACCGAAGCCAGGGTCATCCAGCACACCATTCAGCTCACGCCCCGCCTGTCCCAGCCGACACAGCTCATGGCCGTGCTGGTCGAGCCCAATGTGCCGGTCAAGAAGGGCCAGCCGCTGTTCCAGTTCGACCGCCGGATGTACGAATACCAGGTCAAGCAGCTGGAAGCCCAGCTCGCCAAGGCCAAGCAGAACGTCCTGGTGATGAAGGCCGATATCGAGGTGGCGGCGCAGAAGGTGACCAAGCTGAAGAGCCATCTGGAATTTGCCAGGTACCAGCAGACCCTGTCGACGAATCTGGCGAAGCAGGGGGCCGGCCCCGAAGAGGATGCGCAGAAGTGGGCCGCCCAGGTGGCCGCCGATGTCGCCGCCATCAAGGAGGCGCAGGCCGAAGAGCAACGCGCCATCCTGAATTACACGTCCGAGATCAACGGCGTCAATACGAGCGTGGCTGCAGTTCAGGCCGAACTCGACCAGGCGCGCTTCTATCTCGACAACACCCTGATGGTCGCCCCCGAGGACGGCTACATCATCAACCTGCAGGCCCGCCCCGGCATGGTGGCCGGCGACGTGCGCCTCGGCGCCATCGCGACCTTCGTCTGCGATGCCGACCGTTACTTGCTGGCCCAGTTCTTCCAGGAGAACCTGAAGTATGTGAAGCCCGGGCAGGAAGTGGAAGCGGCGATCGACCTCTACCCGGGGCAGATCTTCACCGGCAGGGTGCTGGCGGTCTGGCAGGGCAGCGGCGCCGGCCAGATGCTGCCCAGTGGCGTGTTGCCGAACTTCCAGTATGTACCGACGGAACTGCCGCAAGGCCAGTTCGCGGTAGCGATCAAGCTCGACGACCCGGATCAGGCGAAGTTCCCGATCGGCACCCAGGGTCGTGCAGCGATCTATGCCAATTCGGGCAGTTGGTTTGTGCCCCTGCGCAAGATCATGCTGCGCGCTTACTCGTGGTTCAACTGGATCTACCCATTCTCCGGCTGATGCGTATCCTGACCCCGGCCGCTGCTGTCGCTGCGGCATTGCTTACCGGCTGCGCCCTGGCGCCCGCACCGTCACGCGACGAGGTCGTCACCCGGGCGCTGCCTGCGGATACGCGCATCCCGCCGGCGTGGCAGGCGGCACCCGGGATGAGCCCGGTCGCCGACGACTGGCTGAAGTCGCTCAACGACCCGCAGCTCAGCGCGATCGTCGCCGAGGCGATCGCCAACAACCTCGATTTGCGCCAGGCCGCGGAGAAGGTCCGGGCCGCCCAGCAAACCGTGATCGTGGTCGGTGCGCAGCTCCTGCCGCAGGTCGGCGCGACGCTCGGCGCGCGTACGCTCAACGACGAAGGCCCGGGCGGCACGGGCGATTCGACAGCCGCCTTCGCCAGCGTCGGCTGGGAACTCGACGTCTGGGGCAAGCTGCGGGCGCAAAAGGCATCTGCCGAGGCCGCCTACGAGGCGACGGCGCTCGACTACGACTATGCGCGCCAGTCGCTGGCGGCGACTGTGGCGCGCACCTGGTACCTGGCGATCGAGACGCACCAGTTGCTGGCGCTCGCCGAGCAGGCGGTGGCCATCTACGGCAAGCTGCAAGCGCTGGTCGAGGACCGGCGCCGTGCCGGCAAGGATTCCGACCTCGATGTGGTCGACGTGCGCGCCAAGCTCGCGTCGGCCCAGAGCGACGCCGTGGCGGCAAGGCAAGCGTATGGCGACGTCCGGCGCGCGCTCGAGGTGCTGTTCGGGCGCTACCCTGCTGCCGAAATCGCGGTGGCTGCGAACTACCTTCCGCTGTCGGCCATGCCGGCCACCGGCGTGCCGGCGACCCTGCTGGAGCGGCGGCCGGATGTCGTGGCGGCCGAGCGAGTCGTGCTCGCCGCCTTCCGCAAGACGGAAGCGGCGCAGCTGGCGCTGTATCCGGATTTCTCGATTTCGCTGATCGGCGGGCGCACGAGCGACCTGCTGCTGACCTTGTTGCGCCTCAACCCATGGCTGGCATCGGCTGCGATCGGCGTCCAGGTGCCGATCTACGAAGGCGGCGCCCTGCGTGCCCAGGTCGAGATTGCCACGGCGCAGCAGGCACAGGCGGTCGCCCGCTACGGCAGCTTGGTGCTGCGCGCGTTCCGCGAGGTCGAGACGGCCCTCGCAAACGAGCTGTTGCTGGCCAAACGGGTGCCCTTCGAAACACAGGCGGCGCGCGACCGGGGCGAGGCCGTGCGCATCGCCACGGTGCAGTACCTGGCGGGTCGCCGCGACCTGCTGTGGGTTTCCAACCTGCAGACCGGCCAGTTGGCAACCGAAGCCGACCTCGTCAAACTGCGTGGCCTGCAGCAGGTGAATCGCATCACGCTGCTGCTGGCGCTCGGTGGCAGCTTCGAGGCGGCGCCGGCTGCCCCAGTGGAGGCGCGGCAATGATTGCAGTCGCGTCGTTGGCGCAAACCGGACGCCCGTCAGATAGTCGATTTTTTTCGTCAGTTTGGAGATTGTGATGAAGTCACCTGTACTGCTGTTACTTGCGGCCATTTGTTTTGGGTCGTCGCCGGGCTTTGCCGCCGAGTGGTCGTGGGACCCGCTGAAGGACGCCGAGAATGTCCTCCCCGAAGGGGTGCCGAACGAAGGCAAAATCATCCAGGCACGGCACCAGGTTCGCGAGATGGCCCAGGATGCCCTGGCCACCCTGTACGAAATACAGCCTGGTGCGCGGAGGGCCATCGAACGTTCCGCCGGCTACGCGGTGTTCAGCACCTTCGGGATCAAGCTTTTCTTCGCCGGCGGCACGACCGGCAAGGGGGTCGTCGTCAACCGGCAGACCAATCGCCAGACCTTCATGCAGATGGCACAGGTGCAGGGCGGGCTGGGGTTCGGCGTGAACAAGAATCGCCTGATCTTCGTCTTCGCCAACCAGCAGGCGCTGAGCAACTTCGTCAATCAGGGCTGGGAAATCGGCGCCCAGACCAACGTATCGGCGATGGCCGGTGGCCAGGGCGGCATGTTCAGCGGCGGAATTTCGGTGGCGCCCGGGGTCTACCTCTACCAGTTGACCGATACCGGGCTCTCGGCGACGTTGACCGTGTCAGGGACCAAGTTCTTCAAGGACGCCAGTCTCAATTGAGTGGCTGCGGCAGCATTCAGCCTGCGCGGACCCCATGTTCATGACTAATAGAAAGACAGCAAGATGAAAGCAAGAAATCTCTCCCGCCTCGCCGCCCCGCTGCTTGGCTTGACGGTCATTGGTTTGACAGGCTGCGCCAATCAGAATGCCCCGGTAAGCTACAGTCAGGGCATGGATGTGCCGACGCAGCCGCTTGCGGTCGATCCGCAGCTTGCCGGACAGGCCGGCGGGTCAGGTGCGGGCAACCAGTCTGCGGTGCCAAACCAGATCCAGGCGGATCCATGGCCGCGCCAGGTCGCCCTTGCCAATGCCACGGCAGAAATCTACCTGCCTCAGGTGAACAGTTGGTCCGGGAACACGCTCAGTTTCCGCGCTGCCGTCTCGGTCAAGGCAAGCGGGGCGAAGGAGGAGATTTTCGGCGTGATCTTCGGCACCGCGCGCACTCACGTCGATGCTTTGTCGCGCACGGTCGCCCTGAACGAACTCGTGCTGACCCAGGCCAAGTTTCCCACGCTGCCCGACAACGGGCTTGCCTACCTGCAGCAGTTGCGGGCGCAGTCGCCCGCTGCGATGGCGACCATGTCCCTCGACCTGCTGGCGGGAGAGCTGGCAGCGTCGCAGACGGTCAAGCCAAAAGCGATACAGGTCGACAACACCCCACCCAAGGTCATCATCAGCTATTCGCCGGCGATCCTGGTGCCGATCGATGGTGCGCCGAGCATCAGGAAGGTTCCGGACACGCGCTTCGAGCGCATCATCAACACCCAGGCCCTGATCGCCCGGGTCCGGAACGATCGCACCTGGTACCTGCATGTCCTGGATGGCTGGATGTCGGCACCTTCGCTCGACGGGCCGTGGGTCGTTGCACCGACCACACCGCTCGGACTCGATGACCTCGCGCAGAGTCTCGCCAAAAAAGGCGTCACCGATCTGCTCGATGGCGGACCCCAGGCAAACCCGAAGCCGACCCTGGCGGCCGGCGCCCCAACCATCTATGTAACGCAGGTGCCGGCCGAACTGGTCGTCTTCAAGGGCCAACCGAACTTCATACCGGTCACCGGGACATCGCTGTTGTGGGCTGAAAACACGACCGCCGACGTGCTGGTCAATACGGCGAACAACGACTACTACACCCTGCTCTCCGGACGCTGGTATCGCGCGCCATCCCTGAGTGGACCGTGGGCCTTCACGCCGTCGAGCAGCCTGCCCGCCGACTTCGCGCGGATTCCGAAAGAAGCACCCGCCGGCGTCGTGCTGGCATCGGTTGCCGGAACGCCGCAGGCGCAGGAGGCACTGATCGCCAATTCGATAGCGCAGACAGCGGCTGTTCCGCTCGTCAACGGGCCGAAGTTCACGCCGGTCTTCGACGGCGTCCCGACCTACCGCGCCATTGACGGAACGCCGCTGCGCTATGTCGCCAACGCGCAGCAACCGATCATCCAGGTCAGCCAGAACAGTTATTACGGCCTCGAAGCAGGCGTCTGGTTCGCGTCCCCCGCGCTGACCGGCCCGTGGCTCGTCGCGACCAGCGTGCCGCCGGTGATCTACACCATTCCGGCCAGTTCCGCGCTGCACTACGTGACCTATGTGCAGGTCTATGGCGCCAGCCCGGAAGTGGTCTATGTAGGATACACCCCGGGCTACCTCGGCACGGTCGTTGCCCCGGACGGGGTGGTGGTCTATGGCACGGGTTACAGCTACACGCCGTGGATCGGCTCGTACTGGTATGCGGCGCCCTACACCTGGGGGCTGGCCGCTGCCCCGATCTACAACCCCTACGTCGGCTATGCCTTCGGCTTCGGCCTTGGCCTGGCCACTGCGGCCTGGGCGGTTCCCTACTGGGGTGCCGGGTACTATCACCCGGGATATTGGGGTTATCCGTGCTGCGGGTCGACCAGCGCCGGCGTCTATGGTCACTGGGGCAACACGGTCTATTCCGGGACACGGAACTGGTATGCCAACGCCGATGGCAAAATCGGAACTTCCGCCGCAGGCGCCTACAGCAACTTGCGCACGGGAACGACCGGTTCCTACGCCGCTGGACGCAGCTATAACCCGGAGACCGGCCAGGCCCAGCGGGGCTACGACCGGACATTCAACACCGTCGGCGGCACCAGCGGCAACGTGGCACGCGGCGCTTCCTACAATACCGAAACCGGGCAGCGTTCCTATGGATCGAGCGTCTCGGCCACAGGGCCGGGGGGCAGTTCGGTCAGCAAGACAGCCGCCGCAACGGCCGGCCCCGATGGCTTTGGCGCCCAGCATACGGTCAGTGCCTATGATGCGCAGACCGGGCAGAGCAAGAGCTACACGTCGAGCGGCCTGTTCGGCAACCATTACGCCGGTGCCGATGGCAATGCCTACCGGAACACCGGCAGCGGCTGGCAGCAGCACGGCGCCGGGGGCTGGCAATCGGCGGGCGGCGACACCTCATGGGCGGATCGCGAGCAGCAGGCGCGCAGCGGTTTCGAGAGCCGGGCGGGAGGCTTCGGTGGTGGTGACTTTGGCGACCGCTTTGGCGGTGGTGGTTTCGGTGGCCGCTTCGGGGGTGGGGGCTTCGGAGGACGTTTTGGCGGTCGGCGCTAATCGGCGCAGGCAGGCCTGCCCGGCGCAGCATGTTGAGCCATATTCGTTGTACAAGGAGAAGGAAATGAACAGTGAGCTGAATAACGGAAGAAATGCAGTCGCAGGTCCGGTATCCATTCTGGCACTTGCTGTTGCCGGCATGTTGTCGGCCGGTTCTGCGCTGGCGGCGACGCTGAACGGCCAGGTGCTCGGGGGCGGCGCGCCGGTTGCCAATTCGACGATAACACTTTGGGCTGCCAGCGCCGGCGCACCGAAACGACTGGCGCAGTCGAAAAGCGGCGCCGACGGCCGCTTTACGCTCAATGCACCCTCCGCCGCCCAGGGGACGAGCCTCTACCTGATTGCCCAGGGCGGGCAGCCGACCGCCAACAAGGCCGCCGCCAACAATCCGGCCATTGCCCTGATGACGGTGCTCGGGACAAAAGTGCCGGGCAAGGTCATGATCAACGAAATGACGACCGTCGCCTCGGTGTGGACGCACAACCAGTTCATCAGCGGCACGACGATCCAGGCACAGCCGCTGCAACTGAAGATTGCCGCCGACAACGTCCCGAGTTTCGTCGATCTCGCCACCGGTGGCTGGGGCGGCACGATCCAGGACCCGCTCAATGGCGGCCAGACGCCGACGATGGCCAATTTCGCCACGCTGGCCAATGCGCTTTCCGGCTGCGTGACGCAGGTGAAGGTCGATGCCTGCGGTTCCCTGTATGCCGCGGCCAAGGGGCCGGCTGGTGAAACGCCAGTCGACACACTGAGCGCAGCTCAGGCGATCGCCAGGGCACCCTGGTATCAGCCGCAGCGCGTCTTCGCGCTGCTTGAGCAGTTTTATCCAATTCCGCAGGGCAAGACCATGCGCCCGGTGCCGTTCATGCCCTATCTGCAGGTTGCGCCCAGCGCCTGGGTGTTGCCGCTGAAATTCGATGGTGGCGGCTACCGGGCCGGTGGCAAGGCGATGTTCGATGCCGAAGGCAATCTCTGGGTCGGCAACAACTTCACCATCGGCTGGCAGGCAAGCGACGCGCTCTGGCAAGGCAACGCCAGCAAGTTCGACCCCAACGGCAAGCCGCTGTCGCCGATCACGACGGGTTTTGCCGGCGGTGGCATGCAGGGCGGCACCTTCGGTGCCGCCATCGACCTCAAGGGCAACGTCTGGCTTGCGAGCTATGGCAGCAAATCCATTACCGTGTTCGACAAGAATGGCAAGCCGCTGACCCCGCCCGAGGGCATCAACTTCGGCGGCAAACTCGGCCTGATGCAAGGCATCATCACCGCGCCCAACGGCGACATGTGGGCGCTGGGAATCTCCAAGCGGCAGTTGCTACATTTCCCCAAGGGCGACTGGAACAACGGCCGTATCGTCTGCGAGGGCGACAGCGGCGAGCCTTGCAAGTCCTTCACCGCACCGTTCCATCTGGCCATCGACCAGCAGGATCGCATCTGGGTGTCGGACAGTTCGGTCCATGTGATCCGTTTTCCGGCATCCGATCCGACCAAGGCAGAACGCTTCGACGTGCGCTCCAACAACAGCGGTCTGAACATCGACAGTCAAGGGAATGTCTGGGTGACCAACCGCTTCGGCGCCGGATTGCTGGGCTTGGCGCACATGGTCGACATGGCGGTGCATCTGAAGACCGGCGGTGTGCTCTCGGCCTCCGACTACCTGACCAAAACCATGTCCGAACAGAAGGGCGGCAGCGGCAGCATCACCGTTCTGCGGCCGGATGGCACGCAGTTGCCGGGTTCGCCGTTCAGGGGCGGCGGCCTGCCCGGCCCATGGGCCGTGGTCGTTGATGGCAACGATAACCTCTGGGTCTCCAACTTCGCGATGCCGGCGAGCCCGATCGTCCAGCTGTGCGGCGTGCGCACCGAAAACTGCCCGCCCGGCTTCAAGACTGGTGACCAGATCTCGCCGCCGGGCGGCTACGTCGGTGGCGGATTGCAGTTGCAGACCGACATCGCCGTCGGGCCGGCGGGCGACGTCTGGGCCATGAACAACTGGCAGGACATCGACAGTTGCTACCCGGGCGCCGCCGAAGCGCTGTCCACCCGCTGCGGTGGCCAGGGCGTGGTGATCTTCTTCGGTATGGCCAAACCGGTACGTTCACCGCAAATCGGGCCAGCCCGTCCGCTTTAATCTTCACTTTCCCGGCCGCCGTGTGGCCGGGAAAACCTTATTCAACACAGGAGCATCCATGAACTCAAATATCCGCGTCAAATTTGGCACTTTTTTGGTGTCGACCGCAGCACTGCTCGCCGCCACCCCGGCGCTCGCCGCACTGAGTGCCGAGGAACTGGCCAAACTTGCCCAGAACCCGGTCGGCAACCTGATCAGCGTGCCGTTCCAGAACAACACCAACCTGAACGTCGGGCCGGACAACCGGACGCAGAACATCCTCAACATCCAGCCGGTGATTCCCATCTCGGTCAGCGACGAGTGGAACATCATCACCCGCACCATCGTGCCGGTCATCTCGCAACCCTTGCCGGGCGACGAGCGGACCAACGGCATCGGCGACACGGTATTCACCGCCTTCCTCTCGCCGGCCAAGCCCGGCAGTTTCATCTGGGGTGCCGGCCCGGTGGTGCAACTGCCGACCAACAGCAATTCGGACCTCGGTAACCGCAACTGGGGACTCGGCCCTTCGGTCGTCGCCTTGCATCTCGAAAAGGGAGATCCGTGGGTCTATGGCGCCCTGGTCAACAACATCTGGTCGCTCTCCGACAGCGGCACCGGCGGCTCCTACAACAACGGCCTGATCCAGCCCTTCGTCAATTACAACTTCTCGGGTGGTTTCTACATCACCAGCGCGCCGATCATCACCGCCAACTGGAAGGCCGAGAGCAGCCAGCGGTGGACTGTCCCGGTCGGCGGCGGCGTCGGCAAGATATTCCATCTTGGCCCGCTGCCGGTGAATACGCAGTTGTCGGCCTACTACAACGTGGTGACGCCGGACAACGGACCGAACTGGCAGATCCGCGCCCAGGTGCAGTTCATGTTCCCGAAGTAGGGCGCTGACTCGATGACTGCCGGCGTCAGGTCGACGAACCTGGCGTTGTCCACTGCGAAAGATTGCGATCCGCCAAGGTACTATGGACGGAAAGCAGGTTTGTTACGATTGATATAAGGAAACGGATCGCCATGCTGCAAAGAACAACAATCTCCCGCGCGGTGCGCGGCTTGGGAATATGCCTGATTGCCGGCTCGGCGGCATTGCTCACCGGATGCCAGACCTACAACGCAGCGCTGGGTAGCGGCACGAGCGTTACCGCGACCGACTCCGCCCGCCTGACCAGAAGCGGCTTCTTGAGCGATTACGCCCGACTGAAGCCCATGGCCGCGTTGGATGGCATCGAATGCTGGCGCGACACGGCTCTGAATCCGAAGCAGTTCGACAAGGTGCTGGTCTCGCGCATCGTCGTCTCGCTGCTACCACCCAAGGGTCAGAAGGAGGGCGAGGTCAAGACAATCGACCCGAACGATCTCAAGACGCTGACCGATTATTTTCACGCCTCGCTGGTCAAGGCCTTGAAGCCGCAGATGCAGGTGGTCGACAAGGCGGGGCCGGGGGTCGTGGTGATCCGCATCGCCCTGACCGATCTGGTGCCGACCACAGTGACCGACAGCCTGGCCGGGACGCTCATCCCCTACGCCTTCATCGCCGAAGCGGGATCCGGAACTGCTACCGGCCGGCCGGCCGGGTCGACCCCGTACATGGGTGAGACCGGCATGGAAATGCAGTTCCGCGACGGCGCCAACGGTCAGATCATCGCCGAATGCCGGGATACCGAGATCGGGCGCAAGTACGCAGCCGCCGTGAATGCCGGTGCAGTCGGCGCGGCCCAGACCTGGGCGAACGGCTACTTGAGTTCATTCCAGGCCTGGCAGTATGCCAAGGAGGCTTTCGACAAGTGGTCGCTGCTGGTCGCCACACGCTTTGCCGAATTGCGCGGGGTCAAGGCGCAGCAATAGATGGCCGCGAGCAGGTCCGGCCAAAACCTCGCCGCCTGAGCTGAGAAGTCATGCCTGTCGGTCACCCGGTGTTCTGGGTACTTTTCGCTGCAGTTGTGGCACCGTTGCTGCCGGCGCTGCCAATGCGCCTGAAAATTCCCGTGGTGGTTCTGGAGGTGTTGCTGGGAATCTTGTTTGGTCCGCATGCGCTGGGATTCGTCGAATTCGACGGCTTTATCGCAATGATGTTTCCATACGCAATGGCCACTACGCTGTTCATGGCGGGCATGGAGCTTGATTTCCAAAAGATCCGGGGGCGGCCGCTGGGCCTGGCGCTCGGCGGCTGGGCTGTTTCATTGCTGGTGGGGGTCGCGGCCGTTGGGCTTCTGCATGTAATTCCCAAGGTGGATGCGCCATTCATGGTCGTGCTGGTTCTTTGCACGACGGGGCTTGGCGTCCTGATCGCGGTTTTTCGCGATGGCGGGCAACTCGAAACACCCTTCGGGCGCCTCTGCCTGGCGGCCGGCACAATTGGCGAAATCGGCCCCGTCGTCGCCATGTCGCTGTTGCTGTCGAGGCAGTACAGTACCTGGCAGGAATTCGGATTTCTGCTGGCATTCCTGCTGATCGTCGGTATCGCCATTGCGGTTGGCATGGGTGCCAGGCCCCCGGCGCTTCTGGCCTTCCTCGGGCGGCAGATGCATGCGAGCTCGCAGTTGCCGGTGCGGCTCTCCTTCCTGCTGCTGGCAGCCATGTTCGTGCTCGCAGAGAAGTTCGGATTCGAGAGTATTTTCGGCGCCTTTGCCGCCGGCCTGGTGATCGGGCAGATCACCCGCGGCGAGGATGGGGATCCATTGCGCCACAAGATCGATGCGGTTTCTTTTGGCTGGTTCTATCCCTTCTTTTTCGTCGGTACCGGGATCAAGTTCAATATTGCGGCACTGGGCCACGATCTCGCCACCATGCTCCTGGTGCCGACTTTCCTGGCACTGTTTCTGCTGATCCGGGGGGCGCCGGTCATGCTTTATCGCAACGATATCGAGAAAGTGCAGCGCTTGCCATTTGCGCTGTCCCTGGCGGTGCCCTCGCTCTCGATCATCGTGGTGATTACGGAGATCGGTGAGCGGGCGCGGGTAATGAATCCGGATGTCGCCGCAGCACTGGTCGGTGCCGCGCTGCTCTCGGTGATGGTGTTTCCGACACTGGCCAGTGCTCTTTTGTCCAGGGGGCGAGCCAAGGCCGGTTCGCATACCGGCGACGCCTAGGGGTCATCGCAAGCAGTTGCGCCGGCGTTCTTGTGTTTCGTTCCGGGCATGAGCCGACTACCCGGTTGGCTCGCATGGAGTCTCAGGCGGGCTCGACAAGAGAGGCGTTCAGGCGTGCAGCGCCGGACAGGATGATCTTCAGCTGCTGTACGAAGTTTTCCAGCATCTCTGCCTCGAGCAGCGGTTGCTCGGGCGGCAGGTCGAGAATGTCGGTGGCGGCGCCGAGCATGGTCATGACGAGCATGCTGCATACCATCTGCAGGCTGGCCGTGGGCAACTGGGCGTAGAGGCCGCGCATTCGCAAGTCCTGCGCCATTTCGTTGGTGAAATGGGTGATGTCGTTGCGAATCGCCAGGCGCAGGATGCGGCTCCCGCCGGAGCGCTCACTCGCGATGAACATGAACTGCGGGCGGTTCAGCTTCACATAGTTCTGATAGACGCTGACCGAACGCCGCAGCACGTCGCCGGGCGCCACGTCCATTGTGCGCGCTTCGCGCAGCAGGCGGCGCAGCGTGATGCCGACCTCTTCGACCAGGACCAGGCCGAGTTCGTCGGTGTTGCGAAAGTGGCGATAGAAGGCGTTGGGGGTCACGCCGGCTTCCCGGGCAATCTCGCGCAAGCCGAGACTGGTGAAGTTACGCCCCTCGCCCATCAGGGTCAGTGCCGCCTGAAGCAGGCTCGCCCGGGTCAGATCCTTGCGCGCACTGCGCGACAGGAGTTCGGGGCTTCTGGAGGGGGCGTGCTTGCGTGGCATGGCGGCGCCTTTTGCTCTGTTCTTGATCACGATTGTATCCAAAATTGCCTGCTGGTGTTTCTGGCAAGCCCCTATGCACCAAGGCCCGTGACGACCCGAATGGAAACTGAGCGCTTCGCCTAATTTTTCAGTGTACAGTCGTGCACAATAAAACATTGCCTGAAACAATGGGCGCAGATTTCTTGAGGACCATACCATGCCGACCTATAAAGCCCCGTTGCGCGACATGCATTTCCTGATGAACGAGGTGCTGGACTATCCGGCCCACTATGCCAGGTTGTCAAACGGGGGCGAGGCGACGCCGGACATGGTGGAGGCGATTCTCGAAGGCGCCGCTGCCTTGTGCGAAGACGTGCTTGCGCCCTTGAACCTCTCCGGCGATGCGGAAGGTTGCCGGTTCGAGGCCGGGGAGGTCAGCACCCCGGCCGGGTTCAAGGAGGCTTACCGGCAGTTCGTCGAGGGCGGCTGGCAGGGACTTTCCTTCCCGACAGAATATGGCGGCCAGGGCCTGCCGACCTCGCTCAGCCTGTTCAAGACCGAAATGATGGGCGCGGCCAACTGGTCGTTCAACATGTATCCGGGCTTGAGCCTAGGCTGCATCAATACGCTGATCCAGTACGGTAGCCCGGCCCAGAAGTCGCTCTATTTGCCGGCGCTGGTCAGTGGCGAGTGGACCGGCACCATGTGCCTGACCGAACCGCAATGCGGCACCGATCTGGCGCAAGTCAAAACCAGGGCCGAGCCTCAGCCCGATGGCAGCTACAAGATCACCGGCACCAAGATGTTCATATCCGCCGGCGAGCACGATCTTGCCGCGAACATCGTGCACATCGTCCTCGCCCGCCTGCCGGATGCGCCACCCGGAACGCGGGGCATCTCGCTGTTCGTCGTGCCAAAGTACCTGGTCAATGAAGATGGTTCGATCGGCGAGCGCAATGCGGTCTCCTGCGGCTCCATCGAACACAAGATGGGCATCCGGGCGTCGGCTACCGCAGTGTTGAATTTCGACGAGGCGGTGGGCCACCTGATCTTCGAACCCAACAAGGGGCTGGAGGCGATGTTCACCTTCATGAACACTGCACGCATCGGCACCGCCATCCAGGGTATCTGCCATGCCGAAGCTTCGTATCAGGGTGCGCTGGCCTATGCGCGGGAGCGCCGCTCGATGCGCGCTCTCTCGGGCAAGAAGGATACCGAGGCGACTGCCGATGCCTTGATCTGGCATGCGGACGTGAGGCGCATGCTGCTGACCCAGAAAGCCATTGCCGAAGGCGGCCGCGCCATGATCTACGCCGCCGCGCAGACTTCGGACATCATGTTCAATGCGGTGCTTGAAAACGACGCTGCGAAGCACGACAAATTTGAAGACACCCTGGGTTTCTACACACCCATCCTCAAGGGATTTCTCACCGAAATGGGCCTCGAGGCCGCCAACCTCGGGATGCAGGTATTCGGCGGGCACGGTTACATCCATGAGCACGGCATGGAGCAGATCGCCCGCGACGCGCGCATCTCGACGCTTTACGAAGGCACGACCGGCATCCAGGCGCTGGACCTGCTGGGCCGCAAGGTCTTGCTCGGCAGCAAGGGGAAGTGCGTGCGCGACTTTACGCGCATCATGATGCACTTCGCCAGGCCGCAACTGTTCGCACGCGGGCCGCTGGGCAAGATGGCGCGCGCGACCATGAAACGCGCCCTCGAGTGGAACCTGCTCACCTTGCGCATCATGTTGCGGGCGGGCAAGGATCGTGATCTCGTTGGTTCGTCGAGCGTCGACTACCTGATGTATTCGGGCTACGTGATGATGGGGTATTTCTGGGCACTGCAGGCGGCCAAGGCCGACAAGCTTCTGGCCAGTGGCAAGGGTGCCGAATCGCCGGAGTTCTACCGCGCCAAGATTCAAACCGCCGAGTTCTATTTCGAGCGCCTGCTGCCGCGTGCCGACGCCCACCGCCAGGGCGCCCTGGCTGCGACCCGTTCCCTGATGCAGATGGACAACGGGGATTTCGCATTTTCCTGATCAACTGACTCTGGCCGCGTGCGTGCGGGCCTGTGCGCACGCCAGCAAGCACCCATCCGACTGAACGGGTGACTTGTCCGAACGGTGGCCGGGCAGGTTATCCTGAGCACTTCGCTCACGGTATGTCGTCATGAAACCAGCGGTTCCTGTCATCGTTCTCGCCCAGTTGTTCGGCACCTCGCTGTGGTTCTCCGCCAACAGCGCAGCCGATGACCTGATGCGCAGTTGGGGGATCACGATTGCCGATATCGGTACGCTGACCAACGCGGTGCAGCTGGGCTTCATCATCGGAACGCTTTCATTCGCGCTGAGCGGTCTCGCCGACCGCTTCGCCGCCAGCCGCATCTTCGCAGTCTGTGCAGTGCTGGGGGCGCTTTGCAACGGCGCCTTTGCGCTGCTGGCCAACGACATGGCAAGCGGGGCGGCCTTGCGTTTTGCCGTCGGCCTCTGTCTCGCCGGCGTCTATCCGCTGGGCATGAAGCTGGTCGTCAGCTGGGTGCCCGAACGTGCGGGTGCGGCGCTCGCCTGGCTGGTCGGCATGCTGACACTGGGAACCGCGCTGCCGCATGGCATCAGGCTGGCTGGGGTCGGCGGCTCATGGCAGACCAACATCCTCGCCTCGTCGGTGCTTGCCCTCCTGGCCGCCGCCATGGTGCTTCGCCTGGGTGACGGGCCGCATCTGAGGCGCCGTCATGACGCGCCGCCAGTCTACCTGGGTCGCGTGATCCATACCTTTGCGATCCGCGATTTCCGCGCTTCGGCCCTGGGCTATTTTGGCCATCAGTGGGAGTTGTATGCTTTCTGGACCTTGGTGCCTGCCCTCGTGGTGCTGGCTGGTCTCGCCAGCCCGGCTAGCAACAGCCTCTCGGGATTTTCCTTCGCCATCATCGGTATCGGCGCGCTCGGCTGCATTGCCGGCGGCTGGTGGAGCCAGCGGATTGGCAGCGCCCGCGTCGCGGCGGCCGCCCTGGCGCTGTCGGCCCTGTGCTGTGCGCTCTATCCGCTGGCCGGCGGGTTGCCGGCATGGGCCAGGATCGTCCTGCTGCTGGTCTGGGGCGCCAGCGTGGTGGCTGACTCGCCGCATTTTTCCGCGCTCTCGGCCCGGGCCTGCCCGCCGGAGATTGTCGGCAGCGCGCTCGCCTTCCAGAATGCCATCGGCTTTGCGATCACCATGTTCTCCATTCAGCTCGGTACGCACTGGATCGCCGCGTGGGGCAACCACATCGCCTGGCTCCTCTTGCCCGGGCCCTTGCTCGGCCTGATCGGCCTGAGCCCGTTGTGGCGCAAAGCCAGGGGCTAGGGATGGCGAATCGTCCGGCGCAGCAGGCCCTGTTCCGGCTCCATGCCGATATCGACAGGCGCGTCGACAGTATCCGGCAAAGCGACCCCGACTGGCTTTGTGGAAAGGGCTGCGATGCGTGTTGCCGCAAGCTGGCCGAGGTGCCACGATTGACGGCTATCGAGTGGGGATTGCTGCGCGAGGGGCTGGCTGCCCTGCAACCGGAAAGGCTACGCGAAATCAGCCGGGAGGTCGCCGTCCTTGCCGGCCAGCAGACGCGCCCGGTCGTTTGCCCGTTGCTGGATCGATCGACCGGAGCCTGTCCGGTGTACGCCCAACGCCCGGTTGCCTGCAGGACCTACGGCTTCTACGTCCAGCGTGATCTGGGGCTCTATTGTCACGACATCGAGGCGCGCGTCGCCGACGGCAGCCTGGCTGATGTCGTATGGGGCAACCATGATGCGATCGACCGGGCCCTGGGGGTCCTGGGCGAAACCCGCACGCTGAGCGAGTGGTTCCAGTGCCTGGAGGCCGGCAGCTAAGTCCGGGAAAAGGTTGCTTATTGCCGGGTGCGGCGCCCGCGGGGAATTTGGTTGTTGATCTCGCGCAGCAACTGGATCAGGGCGGGGGCGTTGTGCGCCAGCAAGGGCTTGCCGGTGCTTAGGAGGGCGACTGAAAGGTCGCGCTCGGGATCGGCCCAGGCGAAGATATTGATCAGGCCGAGGTGCCCGAATGCGCTCCCGGTATGTGGTCCGAACAGCCCGAAGGGTTCCCCGCCAAGCATCATGCCCGCCGAATAGCGCAGTGGCACTTTCAGCGTATTGTCGAGGCGGTGCGGCGAGGTTTCCCAGGTGGCGCGATGGACTGCCAGTTTGCTCACAATCTGCTGGTCGCCATAACGCCCGTCATCGAGAAGCATCTGGAAGAAGCGGCTGGTCTCTTCGGCGGTGGCGATCATGTTGCCGGCGGGAACCGGTTCGGAAAAGAAGGCGTAGTTATTTACGAAGTCGCGATCCTTTTCCACATCTAGGCCCAGGAACTCGCGAAAGTAGGTTCGTATCCCTTGCGGAACCTTGGCGCCGGTGAACCGGTCGCGCGCCATCAGGTCGAATTCCTTTGGCGTGGCGCCATAGTCGAAATGCCGCAACTGCATCGGTTTCTTGAAATTCTCCCGCCAGTAGCGGCTGATCGACTGGCCCGTGACGCGCTCGAGAATGGCCTGGAGGATGGTGCCGCCGGTGATCGCATGGTAGGCCTGCTTGCGCCCCTGGACATCGGTCGGTTGGGCTTCGCAGATCAGCTTGAGGAGTGTCTTGTGGTTCACCAGCTGTTCAAGCGAGATATTGGTCTGGATGCCGGGCACGCCGCCACGGTGAGAGAGGATCTGCAGAATGTTCAGCCGGTCCTTGCCATGCGCGCCAAACTCGGGAATGTAATGGGCGACCGGGTCGAGCAGGTTGATGTGGCCTTCGTCGGCAAGCTTGTGGATGACGATGGCCGTCACCGCCTTGCTTGCCGAGTAAAGGCAGGCCGGCGTATCGATGCTTACGGGTTCCGGCAATTCGGGGCCGCCCGGTTCACCGAAGCCGCGGGCATAGCCGAGCGCGCGGTTGATGATGATCTCGCCGCGATGGCGAATGCAGAGCATGATCGCCGGGTAGTAGCCGGTGCAGTAAAGGTCCTCGGCCCGGGACCAGATCGCGTTGACACTGCCGCGGCGCAAGCCGGTCGACGCGGCAGGCACTTCGCGAGCCCGGTCGATGTCCGTTACCGCGTCGAGATCCGCGGGAACCGGCAGGGTGCGGAGCAGGTGCTGGCTGATGCGGGTGTTGGCGGCAGTTCGGTGGATGCTGCGGGTCAGGCCGGAAATGGATGGGATCATGGAAACTGCCGGGGCAGGAAAGTCGTGGTCAATGACACAGTATGTGTACCCTCGGCCTCTTCGTCAACGCGCGACGCGGTTGCGGTCAACCATGCCCGGGTGCCATTTCTTGACGGAGTGTCCGTGCCTGCGCCGCGCCGGACGGCAAGGAAAGCGGCCAGCGAGGCGCTTCCCGCTTCGCGCGGGCAGCGGGAACACCAGCCGCCGGCCGGGTGTCCTATACTGATGTCAGCGGGTCGGCGGCCGCGTTTGCTTGGCTGCCTGCCGCCGACAAGGAGAAAGACGAATTTGAAAATGCTCTGGATGCTGGTTTGGGAAGTGTTTCCGATCGTGCTTTTTCTCGGGTTGCTGGCTTTCGTCTTTTTCCTTGTGATTCGTCAGAACAGCCGGGACTTACTGGAGATCGAGGGACTGATCGCCGCGGACGATCCGGAAAGCCGGCCGCCGGGTGCAGCCGCAGCGCACGGCGCCAAAGGCTGAACCATGAAGCGCATTCTGGTGGTCTATCACTCGTTGACCGGCGGCAGCCTGCAAATGGCCAGGGCGGCCGCCGACGGGGCCGCCGCAGAGCAAGAAGTCGCGACGCGGCTGCTTCATGCGACCGAGGCAGGTCCCGCGGATGTCCTGGCTGCCGACGCCTACATCTTCGTGACTCCGGAAAACCTGGGGTCGATGGCCGGCCTGCTCAAGGATTTCTTCGACCGAACCTATTACGCTGCGCTGGACAAGGTGAATGGGCGACCCTATGCGACCCTGATCTGTGCCGGGAGTGACGGACGGGGCGCCGCCCGCCAAATCGAGCGGATCGTGACGGGATGGCGCCTGAAATCCATTGCCGAGCCCATGATCGTTTGCACCCATGCCCAGAGCCCCGAGGCGATCCTGCAGGCCAAGTTGATCGGGGCCGCAGAGCTCGCGTCATGCGCCGAGATTGGCGCTGCCCTGGCTGCCGGGCTGGTGCTCGGCGTTTTCTAGCGCAAGCCCGTTTGCCGGAGGGCGGTCAGGCACAGGTGTTCCGCTCCCAGATCGTCATTTCTGCCGAAGTGTGCTGGAACTTGCGGCGCGTCTCGCGGATCACGAATGGCAAGGCGCGCGGCTCGCCAAGCAAAGTGAAGTGCTTGCCGAGGATTTCCCGAAGGCCATCCAGCGTGGTGAAGTTTTCGCCATCCCGCTTGAACCCGCCTATCCATTCTTCGCGTGCCGTGTGTTCCTCCAGCCAGGTATACGGCGAGGTAATCACCAGCAGGCCGCCGGGCTTGATGCGGGCATGGATGTTGTCAAGCAGCTTGCGCGGGCTGTGCAGGCGGTCGATCAGGTTGGCGGCCAGGATCAGGTCGTATCCGGTGTGGATCGCCTTCAGATTGCAGGCGTCGCCCTGGACGAATTCGACCTTGCCGCGCACGGACTCGAGACCAAGGTCGGCCAGGTGACGTTCGCGGTAGGAAACCAGGTCACCTTCGTCGACCAGGGTGTAGCGCAGCGATCCCTGCGCCGCAAGCTGGGCGCCGACACCGATGAAGCGTGCGGAGAAATCGAGGCTGGTGACCTTGTCGAAATGACGCGCCAGTTCAAAGCTGGCGCGGCCGGTGGCGCACCCGAGGTCAAGGGCCTTGTGCGCCGGCTTTCCTGCCATTGCCGCAAGCGCCAGTCCGGCGACGGCGCGCGGAAAGTTCGCGACGCCGTAATACTCGTCACCGTAATGGAATTCGGCGTATTCGGACACCAGGCGGTCGGTTTCGTAGTGCGATACCGGCCGCGCCGGCAATGCCTCGCCCACTACATAGCGAAATCCGGCATGCTGGAAAAAGTGCCGGCGGAACGCATAGCGCGAGGTGTGCCGTGCCTCGTTGCCGCAGGAAATCCAGGAACCGCCCTTGATCAGGTTGTGGCGGTCGTCGAAGGTTGGTGTCGTGAAATCGTCGTAGATCGGGTGCACACGGAAGCCGTCGTAAGGGTAGATAGGCGTTTCGGTCCATTGCCAGACATTGCCCACGACATCGAACAGCGGTCCCTGGGCAAAGCGGTCGACCGGGCAGGCCGACGCCCAGTAGTCGAGATGGATGTTGGCGGTGCCCGGGGTGTCGTCGGGAAGTTCGCCGATGGCGGTGACCGCGAGCAGGCGATACCACTCATCCTCGCTCGGCAAGCGGATGGCCTGGCCGCTGGTCCGCGCTTTCCAGCGGCAAAAGGCGCTGGCCTCGTGATAGTTCGTTTCGACCGGCCAGTTCCAGGGCATGTCGACGACTTCGGTCATCAGGCGCAGCTTCCAGTTTCCGCGCCCGCCCTGCCAAAAAGTCGGGTGGCGAGCCTTGGCGAAATCTTTCCAGGCCTTGCCTTCGTCATCCCACAGGCTGTCGTCGTCATATCCACCGGCGTCGATAAAAGCCAGAAATTCGCCGTTCGAAACCAGGTGGCGGGCTGCCTTGAATGCAGGAACGTCCGCCTGATGCATGCCGTATTCGTTGTCCCAACCATAGGTGGTGTCAGAAAACTCCTTGCCGATACGCAAATGGCCGGCCGGAATGTCGACCAGGCCATTTTCCGGTGCCGGGGCGCCAAGGCGGCAGGCGGGCCATGCGGGATGTGGACGGACATAGTCGAGCCGGTGCTGGCGGATGAGGACGGACGAGGTTTCGAGGTGGATGCGCTCGTGTTCGATCCCCATCAGGATCGCCCACCAGGGATTTTCCCAGTCGATGGGCAGGGCAAGCGGCGCGTTCCGGATGATCTCGTCGACCGTGGCGCGCACCTGGTCGCGGTAGGACTTGACCTCGGCGACGTCAGGCCAGTCGTAATGCGCTTCGTTCAGGTCGTCCCAGCTCATTTCGTCTACGCCGATCGCAAACATCGACTCGAAGCGGGGGTTGATCCGCGATTTGACCAGCCCGACCAGCTGCAGCTTGTTGATGAAGAAGGTCGCGGTATGGCCGAAGTAGAAGATGAGCGGGTGGCGCAGCGCGATCGACTTGGTGAAATAGGCCGCGTCGCAGGCCAGCACCTCGAACAGTTGTTCGTACCGGTCGAAGGTCCGGTGGAAATAGTCGAGTATCCGCGCGCGGCTGCGGGTCAGGTCGCTATCGTCGAGCGGCGGGGTTCTTGGGAAGAGCGGTACTGGCATGAGCTTGCTGCTTGAAAGGTGAAGGGATGGCGGGCTTAGAAGCTGGCCGGCAATCGAATCAGGCAATGCCGGTTCGTTTTGGTTTCATGTGGAGTCTAGTCAGGTTTTGCCCGGACGGCTATCGGATGGGCAGTCCTGAGAGGCTTGGCAGCAGCGTCCGGTGCATTTGGCTGGAGTGTATTCTGGCTTGGGGTTCTGGTATAAGAGGCGATCACGCCCGAGTCGAGCAGGAAACACCAGACCACATGAGCACCATCGCGACTTCCGCCTCGCTCGACGCCATTGTGCACAAGGTTGCGTGGCGACTGATCCCTGTGCTGTTCGTCGCCTACGTGATCAATTTCATCGACCGCGTGAATATCTCCTTTGCCAAGCTTGAAATGGGGCATGCGCTGGGACTCGATGATGTGGCCTTTGGCGTAGGTGCCGGCATGTTTTTCATCGGCTACTTCTTCTTCGAAGTGCCGAGCAACTTGATTCTCGAACGCATCGGCGCACGGCGCTGGGTGCCCATCATCATGGTGGCCTGGGGCATCGCCACGGCGGCCCTGGCCTGGGTCACGACGCCGGTCGAGTTCTATCTGGTGCGCTTTTTCATTGGCTTTGCCGAGGCCGGTTTCTTCCCTGGCATCGTGCTGTTCATGACCTACTGGTTTCCGCTGTCGCACCGCGGCCGCATGATGGCCATCTTCATGGCGGCGCTGGCGGTATCCGGGGTGATCGGCGGGCCGGTTTGCGGTGCCATCATGCAGTATTTGGGTGGCGCCGGCGGGCTGGCGGGGTGGCAGTGGCTGATGATCGCCACCGGCTTGCCAGCCGTGCTGGTGGGCGGGGCGATCTTCGTGTTGCTCACCGACCGGCCGGAACAGGCGCATTGGCTCAGCGCTGACGAACGTCAGGAACTCATCGCCAGCCTTGGCGTCATCGAGCCGACGAAGCCGTCGCTGCGCGACGGCTTGACGAATTTCTGGAGCTGGAACTGCGCCTGGATCTATTTTCTGCTGGTCTGCGGCGGCTACGGGATTTCGTTCTGGATGCCGACGCTGTTCAGCCGTGCAGGGGTCGAATCGGCCGCCGAGATCGGGCTGCTGGTGGTCATTCCCAATCTGGTCGGCGGCATCGCCAGGATCCTGCTCAGCCGCAATTCGGACCGGACGCAGGAACGCCGCTGGCACCTCAGCGGCTCCTTCGTGCTGGGCGCCATCGGCCACGGCGGTGGGCATCGCCATCATTGCCTCGGTCGGCAATCTGGGCGGTTTCGCCGCACCGGTGCTGATGGGCAACGTCAGCGTCACGACCGGCAGCTTGTCCGGCGGATTTGCCATCATTGGTGCGCTATTGTTGCTCGGTGCGCTCTGGTCGGCGGTCACCGTGCGCATGCCGTCCCCTCATCTCGCCGGTGGGGCCGGGCGATGAAATTTCCCCTACGCGCATGGTGCCCGGTTGTATGTTCGCCGTGTGGGAGCCGAAGGCGACGGTCCCTTCGCACACGTCGGCCTCGTATACTGGCGGGAGTCGTTAATGCGGCCGTGCCGGTTTCCAGCTATTTCGCCTGCCTGACCGGCTGACTGACAACACCAAGGGAGACGCCCATGAAATACCTGGCCCGCTACCGGAAGCATCCCGCCTTGTTGGCCTGCCTGGTCGCAACGGCTGCCCTGTTTTCCGGCCCGGGCCGCGCCGATAGCGAGCCGGTGACAATCTTCACCGCCCGAAAGATTGTCACCATGGAGAAAAGCAACCCGGAAGCGCAGGCTGTCGCGGTGCGCGGCAAACGCATCGTCGCTGCTGGTTCGCTGGCCAGCGTCAAGGCTTCGCTCGGCGACACGCCCTACAGCATTGACACCACATTCAAGGACAAGGTGATGATGCCCGGCTTCATCGAGCAGCACATGCACCCCATCCTTGGCGCACTCACCCTTTCCACCGAAGTCATTGCCAACGAAGACTGGGTGCTTCCTGGCAAAACCTTCAAGGCCGCCACCACGCCCATGCAATACCGTGAGCGTCTGGCGAGCGCCGACAAGGCGCTGGGTGACTCCAAGGAGTGGCTCTACTCATGGGGCTACCACAAACTTTGGCATGGCGAGGTGACGCGTGCAGATCTGGACAAGATCAGCAGCACCCGTCCCATCGTTGTCTGGCAGCGGTCCTGTCACGAGTTCATTCTCAACAGTGCCGTTATCGAGGCGCTCGGGCTTGAGCGCAGCAAGATGGAAGGCCATGGCCTGGCCAGTACCCAATTCAACTGGGAAAAAGGCCACTGGTACGAGAACGGCGCCACCGAACTGTTGCTGCCAGCGCTCCTGCCCAAGCTTGGCGCCCCGCCGCGCATGGTCGCCGGCTTAAGGCTGCTGGTCGCTTACTATCACCAGAAAGGAATCACCGCACTTAACGAACCCGGCGTACTTCTGATGCCGGGGCTGTGGGATCTGTACCAGAAAATCCTCGGGGCACCGGATACCCCCTTCTACAGCAGCTTTTTCCCCGATGCGCGCTCGCAGATGAACGCCCGCCTCGAAGGCCAGGACGCGCTGGCCAACGCGGAAAAGACCGTGGCCATCGGTACCGAAGGCAAGGTCGCCATGGTGCCCAGGCAGATCAAACTGCTCGCCGATGGTGCCATCGTCTCGCAGTTCATGCAGATGAAGGATGGCTACACCGACGGCCATCACGGCGAATGGATGATGCCGCCAGAAGCTCTGGAAAAATACGGCAAGCTGTACTGGGATGCCGGCTACCAGCTACACATCCACGTCACCGGCGATCTTGGCCTGGATGTCACCCTCGACATGCTCGAGCGGCGCATGCGCGAAAACCCGCGCGCCAACCATCGCACCGTCATCATCCATTTTCCCAACTCCAACGAAGCGCAGGTGGAACGCATTGCCCGCCTTGGTGCCATCGTCAGTTCCAATCCTTACTACCCGATCGGCTTCGCCAACAAGTACGCGCAATATGGTCTAGGCGCCAAGCGTGCCCACGTGATGACGCGCAACGCTTCGGTCATCCGCCACGGCATTCCACTGTCCTTCCACTCCGACCTGCCGGTGGCGCCGAGCGACCCGCTTTTCCTGGCCTGGAGTGCGGTCAACCGCAAGACCAACGAAGGCAACGTGGTGGCGCCGGAGCAGCGCATTTGTGTGCACGACGCGCTGCGCGCCATTACCATCGAGGCCGCTTACTCGTGGCAGCGTGAAAACGATCTCGGCAGCATTGCTCCGGGAAAAATCGCCAACTTCACCGTGCTCGAGCAGGACCCGTACAAGGTCAAGCCCACGGCGCTGAAGGACATCCCGCTCTGGGGCACGGTATTCGAAGGGCGCCTTTTTCCGATCGCGCTCCCGCGCAAGGCGGCCGGCACGCCCGACCTGCGCCCGCTGACCTCTGCCGTCATGAACATGGAGCACCAGCACGTCAACGGTGACAGCTGCGGCATCACCCGCCAGATATTGGCAGTGCTCGACCGGCACTACGCGGCCAATGGCAATCCGTTTGCCACCGGGGAGTAAGACGAGGTGCCCTCTGCTTTCTTCTTCGAAGAGGGCGAACGCAACAGGGGTTTCGGCAGCACGCGCTTGGTCTCGCCGATTTGGCGGCGAAATCGAGGTTGACCGCAACAGCTTGCCCCGATGCGGAGGCTTCAGCGGCGCCGCCCCTTGTATGCAGCGGCCGCCGCATGAACGATTTCGGAGTAGGGGATTCCGTCCAGCCGGCCCCAGCGTTGCAGGGCGTTGCCGACGAGCGTGTCGATGTTCTCGATTTCCGTGCGGCCTTCCAGAACCTGCTGCAAGCCCTTCAGGCCGCCGCACTGGACGCGCATCTCCTCGGCATGGGTCAGCGGCACGCTGATCCTCGCCTTGCCCAGGGCGAAAGTAAAACTGTCTCGCAACTGCGCATCAAGTTGCTTGCACCGCGAATGGCTTGCCGCGTTCTGGCAGGCAATTGCCTCCCGTTCGGCGATCTGCACCTGACTCGAGCGGTCGCATGCGGCGCAGCACCGCAGAATCGCCCTGCCGAAAGGACAGGGCAATGCGAGAGCGTCCGTCAGCGCTGCGCGGAAGGCGGCTTCATCCATCCGGCGCGGGCCCGGCGCTTCGCTCCCTAGTCGTCACCCGGTTCCGGACTCGCTTCACGGACCTGGTTGAGCAGGTCTTCGGCATGCAGTTCCGTCTCGGCATGGATCATCCGGATGACCATGCTCGAGCCTTCGGGCAGTTCGCTGCGCAGCAGCTTTACCCTCGCCGATGCTTCGCGATAACTCTCGTGCTGCTCCAGTTTGGCAAGTTGCCGGATCGGTCGCCGGGTTATCCGGTAGATGAAGTAGTGCATGCTTGCCTCGAATGGGTCGGCGCCGGCTTCAGGGGATGGGGCGCTTCAGGAAGGTGATGACGTTGGCGCCGGGGGCGTTCTTGCTGCTGCAACTGCCTTCGCCGAGGCCAGCCAGTTGTTCTGCTTCATGCAGCAGGTTGATGACGTCGACGTAGAACTTCTGCTTGACCATCATCAGCGCCGTGTAGCCGCCGTCGTTGCGCGCCATGACGTCAGCGCCGGCATTGAGCAGCACCTCGACCACTGCAGTCTCGCCGTAGCCCGCTGCCAGCATCAGGGGTCGTACGCCATAGCCGATGGCAGCTTCGATGTTCGCCCCGGCATCGACCAGGGCCCGGACGACATCGGCAAAGCCGCGCCTGGCCTCGGCGTTGTAGACCGCCAGGCTGGCTGCCGTCCACCCGCCTTCGGCGCTGGCATTGACGTCCGCGCCGGCGGTCAGCAACGCTACCACCAGCGGCAGGTTGCCGGCATGTGCGGCGTGCATCAGCGGGGTCCTGCCGGCTTCGTCGCATGCGTCGACCGCGGCGCCGGCGGCGAGGAGCGCGCGGGCCTTGTCGAGGTCTCCAGCACGCACCGCTTCGATAAGCTCACTGGACATGGTCGAGTCTCCTCGGGTTCGCTAGTTTTCGACGGTCTTCTGCAGCGCCTTGCGGATCGACTCCGGCGCATCCATGATGTTCATGAAGCTGTTCGAGCCCATCATGCTGAGATCGGGGAAGTTGATCGCGATGCGAAAGCGGGCATAGAGGGCGTAGACCTTGTTGCCTGAGACCAGGACGTCGTAGGGCAGATGCGCAGTCGACTTGAGATCGCGGAAATCGATCTCCGACATGATGAAGCGGTCGTCCATGGCCTTGGTGTCGCCACTGCCTTTCAGCGCCACGCCGAACACGCTCTCCTTCTTGCCCGGAATGTCTACGCGATAGACCTTGGTGACGCCGTTCTTGTTGTTCGACAGTTTGGCGTCGACCGCTTTCACGGCCTCCTCATAGCTGCCGTATTCGGCCAGCAGGCTGGGTTCATCGAAGTATTCCATGCCAACCATGTAGTGGTATTTCCGGGCCTGGGCAGCGGTCATGCCCTTCGCGCCGAATTCCTCGATACTGCCGAGCGCCGTGCCAAGAGCGGCTGTCGTGCCGCTGAGGTCGCCCTTCATGCGATACACGTTGGCCATATAGACCGGATTGGTATAGCTGACCTGCACCTCGTTGCTGGCCTTGGTGATGGCGACCCGTTGCACCGCGCCATAGCCGCCATTTTCGGAAGCCGCCGCGTTCTTCTTGAGTTCATCGCTGGTGACGATCAAAATCTGGGCATCGGCGTAGGGCGAATAGCTCCCGACGACACTGAAGCCGGCGCCGGTCAGTGCGGTTCTGGTCTGCTCGGTTTTTTCGGCGACTGTGCCGGCCCCTTTCGAAGCCAGCACGAAAGGCTTGAGTATCACATCGGCTGCCTGCGCATTGAGCGCCGCAAACAGCACCAGTGCGGATGGCAACAGGTTCCTGAGTCTCATCGGGTGTCTCCTCGAGATGGGTTGTACTTCGAAGTTGAATTTATGATTGTTGCGGATGGAACCACGCCAGCTTGTCGTGCAGGGTGACGACGCCGCCAACAATGATCAGGGTTGGCGCCTGCGGCTTCTCGCGTTCGGCGATTCCAGGGAGGGTGGTCAGGGTGCCGGTGATGACCCGCTGATTCTGGGTAGTGCCCTGTTGGACGATGGCGATTGGTGTCGTTTCCGGCAGGCCATGCCGGACCAGTTCGGCGCACAGCGTCTCCAGCCCGTGCAGGCCCATGTAGACCACCACCGTCTGGTTGGGCCTGGCGAGCGCCGCCCAGTCGAGATTCATCGTCCCGTCCTTGAGGTGGCCGGTGACGAACAGGCAGGACTGCGCATGGTCACGGTGGGTCAGCGGGATGCCGGCATAGGACGCGACGCCGGAAGCTGCAGTGATCCCCGGTACCACCTGGAAGGGAATGCCTTCCGCGGCCAGGGTTTCGATTTCCTCGCCACCGCGCCCGAAGATGAAGGGGTCGCCGCCCTTGAGTCTCAGCACGCGCTTGCCTTCCTTGGCCAGACGCACCAGCAGTTCGTTGATTTCTTCCTGGCGCATCGTGTGATCTGCGCGCTTCTTGCCAACGAAGATCCGCTGGGCATCACGGCGTGTCATGTCGACAATCGTCTTCGATACCAGGTTGTCGTACACGACCACGTCGGCCTTCTGCATCAGGCGCAGGGCGCGGAAGGTCAGGAGGTCGGGGTCGCCCGGTCCGGCACCGACCAGGTAGACCTCGCCGCGTAGAACGTTGTCTTCGCTGTCGAGCATCTGCCTGAGGAGCACTTCGGCGCCCTTCTCGTCGCCGGCCATGACCTTCTCGGCGACCAGACCATCGAGCGCGTTCTCCCAGAAGATGCGGCGTTTGGGCGGATTGGTGACGCGCTCCTTGACCAGTTCGCGGAAACGGACCGCAAATGCGCCGAGCCGGCTGTAGTTTTGCGGAATGATGGTTTCCAGTTTGCCGCGCATCATGCGGGTCAGCACCGGGGAGCCGCCGCCGCTCGAGAAGGCCACCATCAGCGGCGAACGGTCGAGGATGGCGGGCATGATGAAGCTGCAGAGTTCCGGGTCATCCACCACGTTGACCGGCAGGTTGCGCGCCTGCGCCAGTTCGGAGATCCGGCGATTGACTTCGCGATCATTGGTGGCGGCAACGACCAGCATCGTTCCCTCAAGATGCTGTGGCGAAAAATGCGCAACGACGGCTTCGACGCCTGGTTGCCTGGCCAGTTCGGGCTCGATCTCCGGTGCCACGACGCGAACCGTCGCCCCGGCCTCGAGGAGCACGCCGGCCTTGCGGCTGCCGACTTCGCCACCGCCGACCACTAGGCACAGTTTCCCCCTGACCTTGTGAAATGCGGGAAGGTAATCCATCAGCCCTGTACCGCCTTCAGTATCAGCGGCACCAGCGCCTCGGGAAGCTTTATCTTTCCTGCCAGCGCGAATTCTTGCGCGCGCGGCGACATCTTCTGCCAGGTCTTGTTGATGATCGGTATCCATTTCTCTTCGCTGTACTCGGGATGCTTGCTGGCAAAACCCATCATGTAGTGCTCGAGAAAGACCAGGTCGCCCACGTCCTCCATCAGCTGTGTCTCGGGGTTGACCTTGAGTCCCTTCTTGCTGACCGCGGTCATCACCCGCTCGACCATCTCTTCGCCATAGCCGGCCTCGCGCATGAGGTCGCCGGCCGTCTGGGCGTGGAATTTATACAATCGTGTACGCCACTGCAGATAGCCTTGCCGGTCCATCGGAAATTCGTTGCGCGGAATCATCCAGCGCCGGATGTGCTGGGCGCGCACCGCGAGCTTGACCGCCTCGGAGGCATCCGGGGCGAAGCGTTCCTGCATCTCGCCCATGCGCAGTGAATAGAGAAGTTCCTTTGGATAAGCCTTGCCCTCGTGCATTTCCTGGTTCGGGTCTTCGCCGTTGGCCTTGTCGAAGGCCGCAATGGCAGCCTGATAGTGCCCTTGTGTCATATTGCGTTCTCGTTCGGTGGTGTTGATCTGCGTGCTTGCTGTTGCATGTGTCGCCGGATAAAGGCAACGAAGCGGGTTGCCCAATAGCAACTGCCGATGGTGCGCAGGTGCGTATACGAGGCGAGAAGGTTGTTCAGCACCAACCCGTCCCGCTGGCCGGTAATGCCATGGCCGCGCTCGACATGGTATGCGAAGCGCGAGTCGGGCGGCAGGTTTTCGAGGCTCGAGTAGTGAAACTCGTGGGCCTTGATCCGGTTGGCTGGCGCCGCCGGACGGGGCCACGGGTGTGCCGCATCTTCCTGCAAGTGAACATAGCCGCGACCGACCGGCTTGGCATGCATGACCACATCGCCGGGAATCGCCCCGGCCATTTCGTAGCTGCGACCCTGATAAGCGATGCTGCGCGAGAGGTACATCAGGCCGCCGCACTCGGCATAGGCAGGCATGCCGCCACCGATCGCCTCCCTGATCTCGTGACGCAGGGAAGTGTTCGCTTCCAGTTCGATCGCGCAGGCCTCGGGAAATCCGCCGCCGATGTACATGGCATCGATGTCCGGCAAATGCGCATCGCGCAGCGTGTCGAACGGCACCAGCACGGCGCCGGCCGCTTCAAGCGCGTCGAGGTCGTCCGCGTAGTAGAAGCCGAAGGCGCGATCGCGGGCGATGCCGATGCGTATCCTCTCGCCGGCGGGCAGCGGGCTGACCTCGGCGGTGCGCGGTGACGGGCGTTGTGCCTTTTCCGATAGCGACAGCAGTTTGTCCAGATCGACCTGCTCGGCAATCGCCTCGCCGATCTGCTTTATTTTTGCGGTGGCGACGATTGATTCGTTGCTTGGCATCAAGCCGAGATGGCGCTCGATGATACTCAGGCGCTCGTCGTACTGGATCGCGCCGACCACCGGCACGTCAGTGTAATGCTCGATCACCTCGCGCAGCTTGGCTTCGTGGCGGCTGCCGCCGAGCTTGTTGAGGATCACCCCGGCGATCTGGATGTCCTTGTCAAACGCCTGATAGCCTAGGATCAGTGGTGCGATGCCGCGCGTCATCCCGCGCGCATCGATCACCAGGAATACCGGCAGGTCGATCAGCTTGGCCAGGGCGGCATTGCTGTTGCTGCCGTCGAGCGAGAGGCCGTCGTAAAGCCCCTTGTTGCCCTCGACCAGGTTGATCTCGGAGGCATGGCGGGCAAAGGTTGCGACGACGTCGTCGTCTTCCATCAGGTAAAGATCGAGGTTGCGGCAGGCGTGCCCGGCGGCCTGCGAAAGCCACATCGGGTCGATATAGTCCGGGCCTTTCTTGAACGGCTGGACGGCATGGCCGCGCGCCCGGAGCGCCGCGCACAGCCCGATGCTGACCATTGTCTTGCCGGATGACTTATGTGCTGCCGAAATCAGCATGCGGTTCATGGCAGCCTTTCGCGCGGCTCAATCGGTGATGTAATGCTTGTCCTGCGGCATGAAATTCAGCACCCGCACGCTGATCGTGGTGATGATGAAGGCAATCGCCAGGCCGCCGAAGCCGAGCATGAATTCGTAGATCGACGGGCTGTAGGACGCAATCTGCCCGTCGCCGAAACTGCTCGTGGCCTCATACCCGGGGAAAATGTTGAGCGGGTAGGCCTGGCCGCCGATGATGAAAACGTAGAGCAGCGAGAATGCGCCGAGCACGACCAGTACCGAGGCAGCGAAGACGCAGCGCGATTTGCCCAGGCCCGGCCCGTAGATCAATGCCAGCGGCAAGACGTTTCCGAGGGCGACGTACCCCCACCAGAACAGGGTGGGATAGATGCCGCCGTCGCGCAGGATGAAGCGCTCGAAGCCGGTTTGCTGGGCGAAATACAGGTTGGTCAGGTGGTAGACCGCAACCATGTACAGCGAGCCGATGATGAAGACGCCGAGAAGGTTTTTCTTGCGCTGCAGGATCGCCGGATCGAGGATATTGTCGTTCCACGCATAGAGATTGGCCTGCACCAGGTGGAAGACGGCAAGCCCCCAGGCAAACGACAGGACGATGAACATCGGCGGCAGCAATGCCGAGCCATAGGCCTGGCGCGCAGGGAGGAAGGCGAAGATGAGGCCGGTGCCGGTGGTCAGGATGAAGCGCCAGGCGAACACCGCGAGGCCGGCCGGTTTGGTATATGTGTTCATGCGCCGCTCCATCATCGTCCACAGATAGACGACAACCAGCGCGAACATGCCGGAATACAGCACCACGTTCCAGGCGAATACCGACGTCAGGTTGGTATTGGTCGCCGCGACGATGACGCGATCCGGGCGCCCGAGGTCAAGCATGAGAACCGTCAGGCCGCCTGCCAGCATGGCGATGGAGAGCAGGCTGGCGAGCGGCGCCCGCGCCTTGTACAGGGCTTTGCCGAAGACCGAGCCGATCGATGCGACGTTGAGGACGCCCGATGCCGCGACGATCATGAAGATGGCGAAGACGTGGGGAACACCCCAGACGATCTGGTTGTTCATGCCGGTGATGACATGGCCATGATCTTCCATCAGATGCACGGCATACATCCCGGCCAGCGCGACCAGGCCACCTGCTGCGAGCAGCACGTAGTAGAGGCGGTTCTTGAAATACATCGGCGGGTGGGCGCTCATTTATAACCCCTGGTAACGGACGCCGGTATTGAGGCCAAGATCCGCACGGACCTGAACGCTCGCAACGGAGCGGATCTTCCTGGAAATCTCGCTTTCCGCGTCGTTCAGGTCGCCGAAGAGGATGGCCTTGTTTGTGCAGGCTTCGGCGCAGGCGGGTTGCTGCCCGTTGTCGACGCGGTGAACGCACATCGTGCAGCTTTCGACGGTGCCCTTGCCGCGCGGCACATCCGGGTTCTGGCCGCTGACCGGTTCATGGACAAAGGATCGCGCCTTGTAAGGGCAGGCCATCATGCAGTAACGGCAGCCGATGCAGAGATGCTTGTCGACCAGGACAATGCCATCGACCCGCTTGAACGACGCGCCGGTCGGGCAGACATCCACGCAGGGCGGCTTCTCGCAGTGCTGGCACATCATCGGCAACGATACCTTGCGGCCGGTGCCGATTTCCTTGATCTCCACCTTGCGGATCCACTGCGAATCGGTTGCGCTGGTGCCGCCGGAGAGGCCGTTTTCCCTGTTGCAGGCAGTCACGCAATCGTTGCAGCCCTCACGGCATTGCGTGGTGTCGATCAGCATGCCCCAGCGCACCTTGCCGCTGACCGCTTGCGGCTTGCCGTGGGCGACATCGAAGAGGAGGATGCCCGGTGCAATGGCGATTGCCGCAGCACCAAGCGAGGTTTTGAAGAAGTTTCTGCGGCGCAGGTCGATGTCGGTCATTTCGCGTTTTTCTCCAGCCAGGCGCTCTTGCGCTTGTCGGAATGGCATTCGAAGCAATCGACCTTGACCGCTTCATAGCGATGGCAGCCGACACAGAAACTGTCCGCGCGCGCAGTCACGCTGTGATCCTGGGTACTGGCATGGCATTCGATACAACCCTTCAGGCTGTGCTTGGTGTCGCGCACACCCTTGTGCACCGTTTCGTCGCGCTGGTGCTTGAGCAGATTCATGTGGTTCTTGCGCATCCACTGAACATCCTCCACACACTGCCCGCCCTTCCCGATATCCAGCTTGGGGGCAGCCGTCCCGGCAGCCCAAGCGGCAGGAATGAACAGGCAGAGCAGCAAGGATGCGAACAGCTTCATCACTCACCCAGGCCCATCTGGATGTAGCCGGTCGGACAGACGTCGGCACAGATATGGCAGCCGATGCACTTGTTGTAGTCCGTGGCGACGTAACGGCCGGTGGTGGCTTCCCCCTTCTTGACGCGATAGACGGCAGTCTGCGGGCAGTACACCACGCAATTGTCGCACTCGAAGCACATGCCGCAACTCATGCAACGCTTGGCTTCGGCCACGGCCAGCTTCTCGTCCAGTATCCCGAGACGATCCTGGTAATTGTCGAGGGCGCTGTCCTTGTCGAGCGTGATCACATCGCGCAGGTTGCGCGGGACATTCGAGAAGTGCCCGAGGAAAAGCTTGTCATGCGGAATGACGTAGCGATCCGATCGGTTGTCGAAGTTGTGCACGGCCATGTTGGTGTTGCAGGTGCCGCGCAAGGGTTCGTGCATTTCCTTGGGTTCCAGTCCTTTTTCGGCCAGCTTGCGGATCAGGTCGAACTGATGCGCATCGATCTTCGGGCGTTTCTCGAGATCGCGGCCAAGCAGGTAGTTGTGGATGCCGTCGGCGGCGATGGAGCCATGGCCGATTGCCGTGGTCAGCAGGTGCGGACGGATCACGTCGCCACCGGCGAAGATGCCGGGCTGTCCGGCGACCACGTAGTTGCGGTCGGTGCTGACTGCACCCTTGCCGTTGTTGAATTCCTCGAGTCCGGTGAAATCGACCGCCTGGCCAATTGCAGAGACGATAAGGTCGGCTTCGATGTCCTGCTCACTGCCCTCGACGGCATTCAGCTCCAGCTTGCCGCCGACCAGTTTCGCGTCGCATTGCTTGACGCGCAACGCTGTTGCCCTGCCGTTCGCATCGCGCACCACGCCGACCGGCATCAGGCTGCCCTTGATATGGATGCCTTCGGCGAGCGCCTGTTCGATCTCGTGCTTGTTGGCCTGCATCTTGTCGATGTTGAACACCGAGGTGAGGGTCACTTCCGCGCCTTCCTTGGCGGAGATCGTTGCCACGTCATGTGCCAGGTGGCCGGCGATGGCCGCTTCGGCATCGGTCGGCTTCGCGTTCTTGATGTGGCCGAGACGGCGGGCAACGGTGGCGACGTCGATCGAGGTGTCGCCGCCGCCGACCACCACCACGCGCTTGCCGACGTGCTGGAGGCGCCCGTCGTTGAAGGCCTTCAGGAAGGCGGTCGCCGTTACCACGTTTGGTGCGTCACTGTCGGCAATTGGCAGTGCGCGTCCGGCCTGGGCGCCCATCCCGAGGAAAACGGCATCGAAGTCCTTGCGGATCTGCTCGAGCGTGATATCCGTGCCGACCCGGGTCCGCATGCGTGTCTTGACGCCCACATCGATGATGCGCTGGATCTCGGCATCGAGCACTTCACGCGGGGTGCGGAAGCCGGGAATGCCATAGCGCATCATGCCACCGAGGAATTCGTGCTCGTCGAAAATCGTTACGTCATGGCCCTTGAGGGCAAGCTGATAGGCGCAGGAAAGGCCCGCCGGACCGCCGCCGAGGATGGCGACGCTCTTGCCGGTGGGCGCAACCGGCGGCTTGATGAATTTCAGGTTGTTGGCAATGGCGTACTCGCCGAGGAAGTGCTCGACCGAGTTGATGCCGACGTGATCTTCCACTTCGTTGCGGTTGCAACCGGTCTCGCAGGGGGCCGGGCAGACACGGCCCATGACCGACGGAAACGGGTTGGCTTCAGTCAGGCGGCGCCAGGCATATTCCTGCCAGGGCATGACCGGTTTGCCGTCGGCGCCGACCGGGGGCTTTTCCGTGCCGCGCACGATCGCCAGGTAGCCGCGGATATCCTCGCCGGCCGGGCAGCTGCCCTGGCAGGGCGGGGTCGACTGGATGTAGGTCGGGCACTTGTAGGTGGCCGAGGCCTTGAAGATTTTTTCATTCAGGCGGCGAATCTTGCTGTCGCCATCCTTGTAGCGGCGGAAGTTGATGGCTTGCGGGTTTGCAGTTGTTGCTGACATCACTCGTCTCCAATGAATGTTTA
>ERZ724517.154-NODE-154-length-41232-cov-5.311120_pt1 | contig 41232 bp, 33 predicted proteins | sample MGYA00376050_ERZ724517 | MGnify/ENA primary metagenome ERZ724517 (study PRJEB28724, sample SAMN07190886) | activated sludge metagenome | isolation source: activated sludge of sewage treatment plant in Hong Hong | place: USA: Christiansburg, Virginia | collected... | reverse complement strand
CATTCGGCTACTTGGCCTTGATGCAAATTCTCTGGCAGCTTTAATGTCATGCCGCTTTTCTTTTTTGTTACTGCCAGTTTTGTCGGTGTGGGCGTTTTTTTCGCGGTTGTCGTTTTGGGTGTCACTGGCGGTGTTATTGTCACGGCTGGTGTTTGTGTGACTGGCGGAGACGGTCTTACAGGTGGCAGTTCTGTCAGTGGAGGCTCTGGTATCTGCTGCTGTTTTTCTTGTTCCGGTTCAGGCAAGAATTCCACATCCAGATCTTTCCACTCTGGGACATCCCTTGCTGCGACAGGATCATTTCTATTTGCGACAACAGCATTTCTATCCGCGCCAATATCTTTCCTTGGCACCAGCTCCACCTCCCAATGCGGCTGTACCATTTCTTCCCACTGGAATGCCTGTTGCTGCTCGTAATAATCAATCGCATAGGGAAACACCAATGCCAGCAGCAGAAGCCACAGCAAAATCGATATGCGTAATTTTTTTGCACTATGCTCCTGCATGCAATATCACCATCAACGGGAACGCGGACGAGGATTCCTTCCGGCAGAGGGCCGTTTACCGGCCGGTCTGGTATTGCCTTTCAATTTCTTGTCACGACTGTCAGGTGCAGGCGGCAAGCCGGTATGTTGGGTCAGCAATTTATTGGCACGACGCCGGTAAATCGCATCAGCATCCTTGATGCGCGGATCGATGGGCGTGGGCTGCGTGCGGGGAATCAGGTGGTCACGGCCGTTACCGATCATGTCACCACGTCCCATTTTGTACAATGCGGTGCGCAGCAGTGGCCAGTTATCCGGATCGTGATAACGTAAGAAAGCCTTGTGCAATTTTCTCTGGTTGATGCCCTTGGGCACTGGCACGTCTTCACTGTTGACGCGCACACGTTTGAGCGGATTTTTTTGTGTGTGATACATAGCGCTGGCCATCGCCATGGGCGAAGGGATAAATGTCTGCACCTGGTCGGCCTGGAAATTATTTTTCTTCAGCCATAACGCCAGGTTCATCATGTCTTCATCCGTGGTGCCGGGATGCGCCGCCACGAAATACGGGATCAGGTATTGCTCTTTTCCTGCCGCACGGGAATATTTTTCAAACAATTCCTTGAATTTGTCATAGCTGCCAATGCCCGGTTTCATCATTTTGGTGAGCGGGCCTTCCTCGGTATGCTCAGGCGCTATTTTCAGGTAGCCGCCGACATGGTGCGTGACCAGTTCTTTCACATATTCCGGTGTTTGCACGGCCAGATCGTAACGCAGGCCGGAGGCGATCAGGATTTTCTTGATGCCGGGCAACGCTCGCGCCTTGCGGTACAGCCTGACTAATGGCATCTGGTCTGTGTCGAGATTGCTGCATATCGTGGGAAACACACAAGACAAGCGCCTGCAACTCGCTTCAATTTTTTCATCCTTGCAATTCAATCGCCACATATTGGCAGTTGGGCCACCCAGATCAGAAATCACACCGGTAAACCCGGGCGTCTTGTCACGGATAATTTCAATTTCGTCGAGAATGGATTGCTCGGAACGGCTCTGGATGATGCGGCCTTCGTGTTCAGTAATGGAACAGAATGTACAACCGCCAAAACAGCCACGCATGATGTTCACTGAAAAACGGATCATCTCATACGCCGGAAACTTTGCCCTGCCATAAGCAGGATGCGGCAAACGGCTGTAGGGCAATTCAAACACGCGATCCATTTCTCTGGTGGTCAATGGAACAGGTGGCGGATTCATCCACACCAGCCTGTCACCGTGTGCCTGAATAATCGGGCGCGCATTGCCTGGATTCGTTTCTTTATGAAAAGCACGCGAGGCATGGGCGTAGAGAATTTTGTCTTCATTGACTGCTTCATACGATGGCAACCGCACCACTTCCGCCATACGAGTTTTTAAATTATCCAGTGGAATGATTTTTTTACTGTCAGAGCCGATCAACTCACTGGAATACACGGTTTCTTCAGCGGGCGGTTGCGCGCTGGCACAAACTGTTTCTTCTGGTACAACATATGGCTGGTGTTCAGCAGTGGGTGTTGCACGCGCCAGATGTTCACGCTCGGATGCCTCCGGCTGCGTTGCATCCACTTCATGAAAATCCGGCAGGATATTTTTTGTCAGGAAGGCGGTGCCGCGAATATCCTGTATCGCCTTGATGTGTTCGCCACTGGCAAGACGGTGTGCAAGTTCAACAATCTGTCTTTCTGCATTGCCATACACAAGCAAATCCGCCTTGCTGTCGAGCAAAATCGAGCGGCGCACTTTTTCTGACCAATAATCAAAATGGGCCAGGCGACGCAAGCTGGCTTCAATGCCACCAATCACCAATGGCGCATCCGGGAATGCTTCGCGGCAACGCTGGCTGTACACCAGTGTGGAACGGTCTGGCCTGCGGCCACCTTCCCCATCGGGCGAATAGGCATCATCCGAGCGCATTTTCTTGTCTGCGGTGTAGCGGTTGATCATCGAATCCATGTTGCCGGCTGTCACGCCGAAAAACAGGTTGGGCTTGCCCAGCGCCTTGAAGTCATCTGCTGACCGCCAATCAGGTTGCGCGATGATGCCGACACGGAAACCCTGCGCTTCCAGCACGCGACCGATCACTGCCATGCCGAAACTCGGGTGATCCACATAGGCATCGCCGGTCACGATAATGATGTCGCAGCTGTCCCAGCCCAACTTGTCCATCTCTGCGCGCGACATCGGCAAGACCGGCGCTACTCCCAACCGCCTGGCCCAGAAGGGCTTGCGGGAAAACAGGTCGGGGGCTGCAAGATCAGGTACAGGCTGCATGAAGCATTTCTCGAAAGGCGATCGTCATTTTATACTGCGGCTGACTCTTGCTCCACACGATGACTGACTATGCGCCAATTTGTCCAGACATTCTCCACTTTTACCCTTGTGCTCTGTGCGGCTTTCGCCCTGCAGACAGACAGTGCATGGGCAGAGATCTACAAATGGACCGACAGCAATGGCAAAACCCATTACAGCGATGCCGCGCCTGCCGAGCAAGCGGCTGAATCCATCACGCTGGACAACATCAACACCTTTGAGGACGTGTCGATTAGCGATGCGCCGGAATGGCAGGGTTTTTATAAACCTGAAATCAAGCCACGCGTGAAAAATGTTGTGATGTTCAGTACCGAGCGCTGCGGATATTGCAAGAAAGCCCGGCGATACTTCAATGAGCGCGGCATTGTCTTTACCGAGAAAAAAATCGACAGCGATAAAGAAGCCTGGAATGAGTACCAGCAACTCAACGCGACCGGTGTACCTGTTATTCTTGTTGGACGCAAACGTATGGATGGCTTTAGCCAGGGCACGTTTGACCAACTGTTTTATGGAGACAAACCCTCATCATGACACCCGGGCTCTGGCAATCCATCCGCGACGCAGCACAGCAGGAGTCGCTGCGCGAGCCCGCACTGGCGAGCTTCCTGCATAACACCGTGCTGCGCCATAACAGCCTGTGTGCCGCCATCAGCTTTTTGCTGGCTGGGAAACTGGATTGCCAGGCGCTGCCATCACTGGCATTGCAGGAAGTATTTTCTGAAGCGTTTTGCGGTGATACCTGCATCACGGATGCGGTGGCACTGGATATCGACGCGATTTTTGTGCGCGATCCCGTCTGCCAATCTCACCTGCAGGCATTGCTGTTTTACAAGGGTTTCCACGCACTGACTGCATGGCGCGTGGCACATTGGTTGTGGCAACAAGACCGCAAAGCACTGGCGTATTTCCTGCAAAACCGCATCTCGGTGGTGTTTGCCGTGGACATTCACCCTGCCGCCCGCATCGGCACCGGCGTGATGCTGGATCATGCAACAGGCATTGTGATTGGCGAAACGGCCACGGTAGCGAATGATGTTTCCATCCTGCAGGATGTCACATTGGGCGGTACGGGCAAGGAAACCGGCGACCGGCATCCCAAAATTGGCGCTGGTGTGATGATCGGCCCGGGCAGCAAGATACTGGGCAACATACGGATTGGTCACTGCGCACAAGTGGCCGCTGGCAGCGTGATACTCAAGGACGTGCCGGATTGCGCGCTGATGGCCGGCGTGCCAGCCAAACAGATCGGCAAGACCGAGTGCGCGACACCCTCACTGGAAATGCGGCAAACGCTGGACTAAGTGGGACGCCCTGCTCAATCCCCCGGGAATACTGCTGGCGAATCCTCGTGCGGATGCGCAGCTTTTTCAGCTTTTTCAATCGCCCGCAATAACATACTGTGTTCCCGCGCAGCCATGCCTGAATGCAGGTAATGGTAAACGTGTGAGTAAACGTCTTCGAGATGCTTGCTGCGATCATGCAGCTGCAACAGATAGTGCCCGACAAAATCAGGGTCTTCACTCTCGCGCATTTTTTCTGCCGCGATGACGGCCTGTTCGATTTGTTCAGGCGTGAGTTTGGCCATGTTCAATATCTCCTGTAGATTTTCCTGATTTAAAATATGGCGGATGCTTCATCCATTGCATTGCGCTCGGCATCCGTCAGCTGCAGGCGCAAAGCGCCGGCATTCTGTTCCACTTGCGCCACGCTGCTGGCACCCGGAATAGCCACTACCGTATTGCCGTGCGAATGGATCAACCAGCTCAGTGCGACTTGCGTGACAGATGCGCCATGCGCAACAGCAATACGTTCCATCACTTCAATCAGCGGCAAACTTTTTGCAATGCGCGATTTCTGCAACAACAATGCGTACCGGCGCATCCACGGCAAACGGGCGATACGATCCGGTTCGCGATGGAAACGCCCGCTCAGCATGCCTTGCTCCAGCGGCGACCAGGCAATGATAGTAATACCCCGGTCTTTCGCTTCTTGCAGGATGCCGTTGCGTTCGATCTGTCGTGCCAGCAAGTTATACCGCACCTGATTGGCTGCCAGACTGTAACCGCGTGAACGCAACACATCATCCGCCTTGCACATGGCTCTTGCCGTGAAATTGCTGATGCCTACGCTGCCTATTTTCCCTGCATCCAGCAGATCTGCCATGACATGGATCTGTTTTTCAACAGATGAAATCGACAAGGGCTGGTGGATCTGGTGCAGATCCACCGGAAACCCGGCCAGACAGGCAAGACGATCATCCATGGTCGCACGCAAATTATCGGCCGTTTTCAGGACGGGCCACCACTTGGTGGCGATCACCACATCACCCGGACGTTTGCCGGCCGCTGTCAGGGCGTGCGCCAGATTGCGTTCTGATGTGCCATTGCCGTACATCTGCGCGGTATCAAACCAGTTGATGCCGTTAGCGATGGCGGCAGACACAATGTCACGCATCGTGTCTGCTGGCAGCGCCTCCCAGTAACCGCCTACAAAATTGCCGCCATTGGAAAATTGCCAGGTACCAAGGCCGAGTGCGCTGATCTGGATGTTGGTATTACCTAATGTACGCATCATGTATCACCTAAAGCACAAAAAAATATTTACGGTAATGCTGCAACTCTGCAATGGAATCGCGGATGTCATCCAACGCCAGGTGCGAACTGTTTTTCTTCACACCCTCTGCAATTTCCGGCCGCCAGCGTTTCGCCAGCTCTTTCACAGTACTCACATCCAGATTGCGGTAGTGAAAAAATGCTTCCAGTTGTGGCATGCCTCGCCATAAAAAGCGACGATCCTGGCAGATGCTGTTGCCACACATCGGCGATGCGCCTTTGGGAACCCACTGCTGCAGAAAGGCAATCGTCTGGCGCTCGGCTTCTGCCGCGTCAATGTCACTGGCCAACACACGCGCAGTCAGCCCGCTGTTACCGTGTTGGCGGGTATTCCATTCATCCATGCCATCCATCGTGGCTTGTGATTGCCGCACTGCCAGTGAAGGCCCTTCTGCCAGCACGCAGAGTTCGCTGTCTGTCACAATGGTGGCGATTTCTATGATCACATCACTGTCGGGATTGAGCCCGGTCATTTCCAGATCAATCCAGATCAGGTTGTCCTTGTTCATATTGTCTGTCTCTTGGTAAGGTGTTCGCCATTCTTACCGCTATTCCCGTGGATGTGAAGCCAAAGCATGGCCAGACGCCTGACCGACCAACAACGCCGCCGCATTGCGCACCACCAGGCGCAGCAACGCAACGCCGTTGATAACACAGCAAGGGTGGTTGACGATTCAGGGTTAGGCAGCGAGCAGGAGGCATTGGTCATTGCGCATTACGGCCGTAAGCTGGATGTGGAAATGCCGGGTGATACAACACGCACTGTCCGTTGTTCACTGCGCGCCAATATCACCCAACTGGTGACCGGTGATCACGTGATTGTGCGTCTGCCGGTGGAAGGCAGCGAGCCGGGCGCTGCCGGTGTTGTGGTGGCTGGTTGTGAACGGCGCTCTTTACTGTCTCGACCGGATAGCCGCGGCCTGCTGCGACCGATTGCTGCCAATGTCGATGCCATGCTGATCACCATTGCACCATTGCCGGAACCGTTCCCGTTTTTGATTGACCGCTATCTGGTGGCAGCTGACCTGTATGGCATCCAGCCGGTTATCCTCTGCAATAAAACTGATCTGATCAATGATGCCAATAGTGCGGCGATAGAAAAATTACTGCATGTCTATCGCACCATCGGCTATCCGGTTTTTTCCTTGTCTTCCTACGACAGAAGTGGATTGGTTGCCGTTGCTGATTTTCTGCGTGATAAAATTTCTGTCATCGTCGGGCAATCCGGCGTAGGGAAATCCTCGCTGATCAACGCATTACTGCCCGGCGTGGATATCACCGTCGGCGCCTTGTCCACCGCCAGCGACAAAGGTAAACACACCACAACCACTGCACGACTCTATCACTTGCCTGCAGGCGGCGACCTGATTGACTCGCCAGGTATCCGCGAGTTCACGTTGCAGCATCTGCCTGCGCAGGAATTAATTTCCCATTTTGTGGATTTGCGTGAATACACCGATGGCTGCAAGTTTCGCGACTGCAGCCACGAACACGAACCCGGCTGCGCATTGCTGGCGGCTGAACAGGATGGAAAGTTTTTCCCTGAACGCCTGGCCAGTTATCGCCATATCCTTTCCAATATAAATGAACATTGAAAAGAAAATTCCTATTACCAGCAATGGTAAACGCGCTATCGACTGGCTGGCAGAAAATTCGCCCCTCTCACGCATGCAACTGAAAAAAGCACTGGCCAACGGCGCGGTCTGGTTACACACCGGGAAAAAACAGGAACGGTTGCGGCGCGCCACACGTGAATTGCCTGCCAACAGCACACTCCATATGTATTACGACGCCGCTATCCTTGCACTCGAACCACCAACCCCCACACTGGTGTGTGACGAGAACCAGTATTCAGTATGGTACAAACCCGCCGGATTATTGTCACAAGGATCAAAACAGGGTGACCACTGCTCGCTACTCCGCATTGTCGAGCAAACCATGAATCGAAAAACATTTCTGGTCCATCGTCTTGATCGCGAAGCCAATGGTCTGATGCTGGTTGCGCATACTGAAAAAGCTGCTGCTGCGCTGTCTGGTTTATTCCAGAAAAACAGGATTGATAAACACTATCGCGCCAGTGTCGCTGGCGAATGGAAACCTGCCGATCTGGCGCCAGAAAAAATACTGCCATTGAAAATAGACAGCGACATCGATGGCAAACATGCTGTCACATGGATCGATCATGCGGTGTACGATGCCGGCAACCAGCAGACACATTTGCACATCCATATCGATACCGGACGCAAACACCAGATACGCCGACACCTTGCCGGACTCGGCCATCCGGTGATTGGTGATGCACGTTACGGCCAACCCGACGGCAGCCATGCCATTGCACTGCAAGCCTGCCGCATTGAGTACCTGTGTCCGCTATTTAATCGCAAACGCATATACACCGTTCCTGTCAATCTATGAGACTACAAGCCGTGAAAGAGGGCACCCCATGACCAACGCATTGATCCGTCGCTTTGCCGAACTGAACCGCAACGATGTTGCACTGGTCGGCGGGAAGAATGCCTCCCTCGGCGAAATGTTCAGCACACTGGCTCCACGCGGTGTGCAGGTACCTGACGGATTTGCTACAACATCCGCCGCTTATTGGTTGTATCTGCAGCACAACCACTTGCGCGAAAAAATCACTGCACGGCTCGAAGGTCTGGATATCACTGATGTCGCCTCCCTGCAGAGTGCCGGTGAAGAAATCCGTCGGTGGATCTTGGCCGGCGAGATGCCACCTGCATTGTGTGAAGGTATTGCCACTGCCTATGCCGAACTGGAAAAACAGTATGGCAAGGATACCGATGTTGCTGTGCGCAGTTCGGCAACTGCAGAAGATTTGCCGGATGCATCTTTTGCCGGCCAACAGGAAACGTTCCTGAATATTCGCGGCCTCGAGCCATTGTTGTCTATATGTAAAAACGTGTTTGCGTCGCTGTTTACCGACAGGGCGATTGCCTATCGCGTGCACAAAGGTTTTGCGCACATGAAAGTGGCGCTCTCGATTGGCGTGCAAAAAATGGTGCGTTCAGATATCGGCGCGTCCGGTGTGATGTTTACGCTTGATACAGAATCCGGGTTCCGTGATGTGGTGAGTATCACTGCCGCGTATGGCCTGGGTGAAAACGTGGTGCAAGGCGCTGTGAACCCGGATGAATTCACTGTACATAAGCCGACATTGCGCGCAGGTTTTCGTCCGATACTGAAACGCCAGCTCGGCTCCAAGGCGCTGCGCATGGTGTATGACCACACCAACGGCAATGCCACCAGAAATGAAACCGTCAATACGGCAGACCAGCAGCAGTTTGCCATCAGTGACAGTGAAATTATCGAACTCGCCAAACAGGCGCTGGTGATTGAAGAACACTACGGTTGCGCCATGGATATTGAATGGGCGCGTGACGGCGTGACGCAACAACTGTTTATCGTGCAGGCCCGGCCGGAAACGGTACACGCCGGTAGCAATGCTTTACTGCAGGAAGTTTACCGGCTAGAAAGTAAAAGCCGCGTACTCACCAAGGGAAAAAGTATCGGCCAGCGCATCGGCGCCGGCACCGTGCGCATTATCAAAGACAAACACCAGATGGGATCCATTCTGCCTGGCGATGTGCTGGTGGCTGACATCACAGATCCCGACTGGGAGCCCGTGATGAAAACCGCGAGTGCCATTATCACCAATCGCGGCGGACGCACCTGCCATGCCGCGATTATTGCGCGCGAACTCGGCATTCCTGCGGTGGTCGGCACAGGTAATGCTACTGACATTTTGCCGGAAGGCAGCAGCGTAACAGTGAGTTGTGCGGACGGGGAAAAAGGCATTGTGTACGAAGGCCTGTTGCCTTTTGTGCGCGAACAGATTGATCTGGGCGACTTACCCAAACCGCAGACGCACATCATGCTGATTGCCGGCAATCCCGGCCAGGCGTTTACCGTGGCGCAGTTGCCAAACAGCGGCGTTGGTCTGGCGCGCATGGAATTTATTATCAGCAACCACATTGGTGTGCACCCACGCGCACTGCTGGAATTTGATTCTCTCTCTGCAGAACTGAAAGCAGAAATCCTCGAGCACACGCATGGCTATGCCAGCCCTGTTGATTTCTATGTTGATAAGCTCGCAGAAGGCATTGCGACAATTACCGCTGCGTTTTATCCCAAGCCTGTCATCATCCGCACCAGTGATTTCAAGTCCAATGAATATGCGCAACTGATTGGCGGTGCCACATTTGAACCGCAGGAAGAAAACCCGATGATCGGTTTTCGCGGCGCATCACGTTACTACGCCGACAGTTTCCGTGAGTGTTTTGCGCTGGAATGTCGTGCACTGAAAAAAGTGCGCGAGGAAATGGGCCTGACCAATCTGGAAGTGATGTTGCCTTTTGTACGCACCGTAGAAGAAGTGCAGAAAGTGTCTGCACTTATGGCTGAGCACGGATTGAAACGTGGCGAGAAAGGCTTGCGCCTTATCCTGATGTGCGAGATTCCCGCCAATGCACTGCTCGCCGACCAGTTTCTGGAACATTGCGATGGATTTTCCATTGGCTCGAACGATTTGACACAACTCACACTGGGCGTCGATCGCGACTCGGGTTTACTGCCGCAATTTGATGAACGCAACCCTGCAGTGGCCGTGCTGATGGGCATGGCCATTGCTGCATGCCGCAAACACAATAAATACATTGGCATTTGCGGCCAGGCACCGAGTGATTTTCCAGAAATCACCCGCTGGCTGGTTCAGCAAGGCATCGGATCTATCGCCCTCAACCCGGACAGCGTACTGAACATGACGCGCATTGTGGCGGAAGCTGAACAGCAGGATAAAAAACATGTTTAATGCGCAACAGTTGTTTACGGTAGACGCAGTAGACCCTGCGCTCGCCGTCCACATCCGGCACAAGATCGACAACAAGACAAAACCCCCTGGTGCGCTCGGCATACTCGAACACGTTGCGCTTCAAGTCGCGTTGATCCAGCAAACCTTGTCACCATCCCTCAACAAACCACACTTGCTGTTGTTTGCCGGCGATCATGGCATTGTGTCTGAAGGTGTGAGCCCTTTTCCCCAGGTGGTGACACAGCAAATGGTTCACAATTTTGTTAACGGCGGCGCTGCGATCAATGTATTTTGCCGCCAGCACAATATTGCTATCGACGTAATTGATGCCGGTGTGAATGGTGATTTATCCGGCCTGCCTGTTACACATGCCAAAGTAGCGCACGGTACAAAAAATTTCCTGCATGAACCCGCGATGACACCGGCGCAATGCGAACAGGCCATTGCCCGCGGCGCCACACTGGTGCGCGCTACCAGCGAGAGTGGCTGCAACATTATTGGCTTCGGCGAGATGGGCATCGGCAACACATCATCTGCCACTGCATTATTTGCTGCATTATCCAGTATGGGTGTCGATGAATGCGTGGGGCGCGGCACCGGGCTGGACGACGCTGGCTTGTTGCACAAGACCGCTGTGTTGAAAGCTGCATTGGCACAGCACGGCCCACTCACCGATCCGTTCACTATCCTGTGTACGTTTGGCGGATTTGAAATCGCGATGATGGTCGGCGCCATTCTTGCGGCCTGCGAACAACGCATGGTCGTGTTGATCGACGGGTTTATTGCCAGCAGCGCCGCAGCTATCGCTTTCGCACTGGAGCCATACGCTCGCGACTATTGTGTGTTTTCACACCTTTCGAATGAATCCGGGCATAAAAAAATGCTCGACTATTTGCAGGTATCGCCGTTGGTGTCGCTCGGTCTGCGACTCGGTGAAGGCAGTGGCGTTGCAGTGACGTACCCGCTGATTGCATCCGCTGTTTTATTCCTGAACGAAATGGCTTCGTTTGATTCTGCTGGTGTTTCGGATAAATGCTGAACCAGCCATCATTTCGCTCGCCGCCATTTCGTTCGTCACATTGCCTGATGGTGCAAGGCTGCACATCTGATGCAGGAAAAAGCACCCTGGTAGCTGGCATCTGTCGGGCACTGGCGCGGCGCGGTGTAAAAGTTGCGCCATTCAAACCGCAAAATATGGCACTGAACAGCGCGGTCACTGTCGATGGCGGTGAAATTGGTCGCGCACAAGCCGTGCAAGCACAGGCATGTTTCCTTGCACCGCATACCGACATGAATCCTATCCTGCTGAAACCGAACACAGACAGCGGCGCGCAGGTCATCGTGCATGGCAAGGCGATTGGCAACATGGAAGCCTGGGGTTATCACCACTACAAAACCGAAGCGATGCAGTATGTGTTGCAATCGTTTGAACGTTTATCTGCACAATACGATGTGATTATTACCGAAGGTGCCGGCAGCCCGGCTGAAATCAATTTACGTGACCGCGATGTCGCCAACATGGGTTTCGCCGAAGCCGTTGATTGCCCGGTTATAATCGTGGCAGACATTGATCGCGGCGGCGTATTTGCACATTTGTGCGGCACGCTGGATCTGCTGGATGATAGCGAACAGAAACGTGTAGTCGGCTTTGTCATCAACAAGTTTCGCGGCGATGTGTCACTGCTACAACCCGGTATCGACTGGCTGGAAGCACGCACTGGCAAAAAAGTACTGGCAGTGATGCCCTATCTGCATGGCATGCACCTGGAAGCGGAAGACGCCATTGCCGAACAGCAGGATGACTTGCATGACGGCGAACGCTTGCGCATTGTGGTGCCGGTCACACCGCGCATCAGCAACCACACGGATTTCGATGCGCTTCGATTGCATCCGCAAGTGGATTTGACGTTTGTATGGGCGAACGAGCCAATACCGGCTGCTGATCTGGTCATCTTGCCAGGCAGTAAAAGTGTGCGCGCCGATCTGGATTTTTTAAGGACGCAAGGATGGGAAACCTATTTGCAAAAACATTTGCGCTACGGCGGAAAACTGATGGGAATTTGTGGTGGCTTCCAGATGCTCGGCCATGCCATTGATGATCCCCACGCCATTGAAGGCACAGCCGGCAACGCCGCTGGATTGGGTTTGCTGGATTTCAACACTGTACTGGAACCGGAAAAACAGTTGTTGAGGGTTGAAGGCACATTATTGGCAAGCGGTGCACACGTATCAGGCTATGAAATTCATTGTGGCGTCAGCGCGGGTGCAGCGCTGGATTATCCGGCGCTTGAGCTTGGCGATCATCGCGATGGCGCACGCTCTGCTGACAACCAGATTATTGCCACGTATGTCCACGGCATTTTTGACCAGACCGATTCTCTGGCCAGCCTGTTAGCGTGGGCGGGTGTGCGCGACGTGAAACCGTTTGATTACCGCGCAAGACAGGAGGCGGACATCAATCGGCTAGCCGATGCCATTGAGCAGCATTTTCCCGTCCACTGGTTTGACGCACTCACCCAGACCGCGGGCCCACGCACATGAATCTGCGGCTGGCGCTGCTTTTGTCGAGCCTGTATATCTCGCAAGGTTTACCATCCGGTTTTTTTGCACATGCATTGCCTACACTATTACGTGAACACGGCGTATCGCTGACACTGATCGGTTTGGCAAAATTGCTGGCATTGCCGTGGTTTTTCAAATTCCTGTGGGCACCGATGGTAGACCGTATCGGCGCAGGCAAACACAGCCATTACCGCCGCTGGATTTTGCTGATGCAATCCGCCGGATTACTGGCGCTGGCGATGTTGTCACTGCTGCGTCCTGAAAACTGGTTCAGTGCCAACTTGCCATGGTTCCTGCTTGCTGCGCTACTGATCAATACTTGCCTCGCCACACAGGACATCGCCACCGACGCGCTGGCTGTCAAGATATTGCCGGTGCAACAGCGCGGGCTTGGTAACAGTATCCAGGTAGCCGGGTACAAGCTGGGGATGCTGGCGGGCGGCAATGGCCTGTTGATCCTGATGGCGAGTATCGGCCTGCAAGATGGATTTCGCTGGCTGGCCGCTGGCCTGCTATTGCTGATGATTCCTGTGCTGCTTTTTCACGAACCCGTTGCACAGAAGCCAGCATCCGACAAGGCGCCTCCACCACAGGAGCACCCATTACATGAACACCCATTACATGAACACCCATCACATGAGCAGCGCGTAACGCTCTGGCAAGAATGGCGCCCCTTGCTCGCCCTACCCGGCATGCGGCTGTGGTTGCCGGTATTGCTGACCTACAAAATTGCAGATTCGATGGCATCCGGCATGATCCGGCCGCTGTTGGTGGATGCCGGCTTCACGCTGGAACGCATAGGCACAACAGGCATGATCGCCTCTATCGCCGGCATGCTGGCGGCATTCGCCGGCGGGTTATTTGAACGCTGGCTCGGTGGCTGGCGTGCGCTGTTCTGGTTCGGTGTATTACAGGCGGCAGGGCTGGCAGCCTGGTCACTGGTGTCGCTGGGCTGGCACAGTGAGCAAGCGGTATTGGGCATCGCTATTTTTGAGCAAATGGCCGATGCCATGTCCACCGTGGCGCTGTTTGCAGGCATGATGGGATTTTGTCGCGCGGGTCACCAAGGCAGTGACTACACGGTGCAGATGTCGCTGTTTATGGTGGCATCTGGCACGCTGGGGCTGGCAGGGGGCGCACTGGCAGAATGGCTGGGGGTGCCGCTGTTTTTTCTGGCTATGGGTGGATTGGCCTTGTTGTGTCTCGGATGGGTAGCGCGCGCCATGCGCATCAGCGGCACGCCCGCCATCAATAAACCGTATTAGTCGTATCTTCAATCATCAGTGCCACGCGGTGCTTCCACGCTTCAATATCCGTCTGGTCTGATTCCAGCAACAAAAAGCCGACGAGAAAATCGTTTTCCCTGCCTATCTTGGCCACCCACTTTACTTCGCCCGTAAGATGGTAATGCGTTGGCTCACCCAGGAACTCAACGCATACCTGCAAGATACTGCCGGGTGCTGCAGGTTTATCCATCACGATCTGCAAACCGTTTGCCGAGACATCCACCGTTTTGGATATAACGATATTGGAACTAAGCGATTCACCCGCAGGGGACGAATACGTTTCAACAAAAATGGCCATTTCCTTACAGACGCGCAATTCAGCACGCTGGCACGATTCCACAGTATCTTTGGCATCCTTCATTTTTTTCTCCATGCTTTTTTCATCATCAATCTTTCCGTAACGTCTGGATCACTTTCGCCAGTGAATTTTCAAACTGGTCACCCTGCTGGATAATCCGCGCCTTGCCATCCAGCAACAGCTTGATTAGCTCATCGCGACGCGGTTCGACCAGTTTTTTTCCATCACGCCCTACAAAAATCAGTTTGTCAGAGGCATTCATTACAGCAGCCAGCTTGCAGCGCTGGCGCTCTCCCTTGATCTCGATATCCACCCACGCGCCAATGCCCAGTGTGCGCACGGACTGCAAGGTCGCTTCCCATTCATCAATCCGCGACTGCTTCTCTGCTTGCAAGGCGCGTTCGGCTTCTATTTCCGCTTCGCGACGGATATTTTCAGCCTCGGCCGCTGCTTTTTGTGCTGCCTGTGCGCGTGAAAACTTGGCGGCTTCTTCCGAGGCGCGCTGCGCCTCCTCGGCGGCACGCTTCGCTTGCTCTGCTGCTATTCTGGCATTCTCTGCTGCCTGGCGAGCCTGTTCTTCCGCACGCAAACGCGCTTCTTCTTCTGCGCGGGCTTGTGCTTCCAGCCGTTCCTGGGCAATGCGCTCTGCTTCACGCTTCGCTTTTTGTTGCGCCAACCGGCGGCGCTCGGTTTCGATACGCTGCCGCTCGGCAGCTTCCGTCATGAGCATTGCCTGACGCTGGTATAACTGGAGAAAACTGGCGACCGTATCACGCAAGATCTGCGAGAAATTATTTTCAGCATCCAGCAAACGCACATGGCGGGCGGCCAGAAGATAGGCAAATTCTTCCGGTGTTTTTTCCAGACACTTGGCACCCAATACATTCACAAATAATAACTGGCCAGCTTCTTCTGTTTTCATCACTAACCGGCAGCGCAGTTTCTCGCCATCATCACGCTGGTAAATCAACCATTGCCCTTCTGGAATCCGCTTTACTTGTTCCAGCAGCGCGCTGCTGACATTCGCACTGACACCTTCTTCCTGTTTCAACGCAGACAACGGCTGTGCAGGATGCAAGTCTACCTTGCCACCCAACAAAATCTGCATATGCAATTTTTCGATTCGCGCAATCCAGTCTTCCATTTCCGTTGCATCAGAAATACTCACCAGCTGTTTAGTGAGCAACGGAATCACCTTGGGAATGGTCTGGTACACCTGCTGCATATCAGATTCCCCTTCCGCAGCACCCTGCATGGAATCAATCAGCATCTGTGCAGCCCTGAGGATCTGTTTCCACTCCTCACTGTTCACGCCACGGCTCAGGTAAATCACTTGCATTGAATGGCGAAGCGGCCCTTTGAGCAGCTCCTCCACCACATCCGGCATCGGTGCACGTTCCAGTAACAGGCTTACTTGCTGTCGCACAAACCGCTCAGCCTGTTCACCGGCCAACGCACCACGCGCTGTCTGGCAAATACGGCTGGTCAACGTTTCTGCGCGCTGGGCATCCTTCGCCAACTGGCCAGACAACTCATCCAACCATGTCTGGAATGGCGCTGTGACTGGATCTGCCTTGCGCAGTTGCTGCAACATTTCTTCGAGACGCACGCGGTATTTATCGCCCGGCTTGCCCAGATCCGGGCTCCAGTAGCGACCCGCATCCCATAGCTGGTCCAGCAACGAAAACAATGGGTGCTGCAATGAACGCAAGACGGCAGAATCACGCAGGAGAACGCCCGCCACCAGCGGTCGCAAGGCCATGAATGCTTCCAGCAACAACGGTTCCAGATCCGTCTGCGACTGGCACTGCTCAAACACCTGGTCACAGAAATACAGCAGGTTGGCTTCCTGCTGGGACAACTGCAGCGGCCCAGGACGACGCGCTGCCTGTTCCAGTGACTCCCAGACAGGCAAATCCACATTCTGCAGGCCGACCAGACGCGCCAGGAGCGTCGCGCGGGTGCGCTCATCCCCCTCTCCCACATCGGATGTGGAAAAGCGGCCTTCACGCAAGGCTTGTTCCAGAAGCGCTTCTACAGACATTGCAACCCAGAGCTATAAAACAACTATCCGTTTAGCATAACACCGCCAGACTTTATTGCAGCTGGTGTTATGCTTCCCACCCTGTCTAACGCAAGCAATGTTATGAAAAATGCCGACTGTATCCTGGTAGATGGCTCATCCTATCTCTACCGCGCCTTTCACGCGCTGCCTCCGCTGAGCACCTCGAAAGGCCAGCCTACTGGCGCCATCAAAGGCGTGGTAAATATGCTGCGCAGTTTGCGCAAGGAGTATCCCCACAGCGCCATGGCCGTAGTGTTTGATGCCAAGGGCGACACCTTCCGCAATGCCATGTACCCCGAATACAAAGCCAACCGCCCGCCCATGCCGGATGAATTGCGGTCGCAAGTGCAGCCTTTGCACGCCATCATCCGCGCCATGGGCATTCCGCTGCTGATTGTCGACGGCGTAGAAGCTGACGATGTCATCGGCACACTCGCCATGCAGGCCCGCGAACACAAACATGATGTACTGATTTCGACCGGCGACAAGGACATGGCGCAACTGGTCGGCCCGCATGTCACCCTCGTCAACACCATGACCAACACCGTAATGGATCGCGAGGGCGTGATCGAGAAATTCGGCATTGCACCGGAACAGATCGTCGATTATCTCGCGCTCATGGGCGACAAGGTCGACAACATTCCTGGCGTGGATAAATGCGGTCCCAAAACTGCCGTGAAGTGGCTGCAGGAATACGGCACGCTGGACAACGTCATTGCCAATGCTGACAGGATTGGCGGCAAGATTGGCGAGAACCTTCGCACAGCCATTACTTTTTTACCGCTGTCCCGGCAACTGGCGACTATAAAAGTCGATCTGGATCTGCCACAAAACTGGCATGACCTGAAACCCGACGAACCGGACCGCGAGACATTGCTGGCGCTCTTCACCGAAATGGAATTCAGGAGCTGGATAAATGAAATCAGCCATGGCGGCGATGTCATTGCCGCTGTGAAGCAACGCGACAATACAAAAGACATGTTTCCTGCCCCGGAAGAACCAATCGCCGCAGACAACAAGCTTCCGGATTTCACTGCACAGTATGAAACGGTAACTGACATGGAACATCTGCAGCGCTGGATCAAGAAGCTGGCGGCGGCAGACTATTTCTCTTTCGACACAGAAACAGACCAGCTCGATTACATGCAGGCCAATATCGTCGGCCTGTCATTTGCTACCGCATGCGGTGAAGCGATGTATATTCCGGTAGCGCATGATTATCTTGGTGCCCCCGTGCAATTATCCCGCAGCGAGACCTTGCAAACATTGAAAGCCATACTGGAAAGCGATCAACACAAGAAAGTGATGCAGCATGGCAAATATGACATGAACGTGCTGGCGCGTGCCGGCATTACACTGCGCGGCGTGGCGTATGACACCATGCTCGAATCCTATGTGCTGGATTCAGTGGCCACCCGCCACAACATGGATGACCTGGCCAAAAAATATCTCGACTACACCACAGTGGGTTTTGAAGACATTGCAGGTAAAGGTGCCAACCAACTGACGTTCAACCAGATAGACCTGGAAAAAGCGGCTTTTTATGCGGCAGAAGATGCAGACATCACCCTTCGCCTGCATGAAACATTATGGCCGCAACTCTGCAAGGAATCCGCACTGCAGTCCGTGTTTGAAAGCATCGAGATGCCGCTCGTTCCCGTGCTGTCCCGGATCGAAAGAAATGGCGTGCTGGTAGATGCCAGAATCCTGCACCAGCACAGCATCGAACTCGGCGAGCGCATGCAGCAGCTGACACAACAAGCCTTTGAACTCGCCGGGCAGGAATTCAACCTGGGTTCGCCAAAACAATTACAGGAAATTTTTTACGACAAACTGCAATTGCCTGTGCTGAAAAAAACCCCTACGGGCCAACCGTCTACAGCAGAACCCGTGTTAGCGGAACTGGCGCTGGACTTTCCGCTGCCCAAAGTGATCATGGAATACCGCGGCCTGAGTAAACTGAAATCCACTTACACCGACAAATTGCCGCAGATGATCGATCCGGCTACCGGTCGCGTCCACACCTCTTATCACCAGGCAGTGACAGCCACAGGCCGACTCTCATCCACCGATCCGAATTTACAGAACATCCCGGTTCGCACAGAAGAAGGGCGACGTGTACGGCAAGCTTTTATCGCATCTCCCGGCTACAAGATTCTTGCTGCCGATTATTCGCAAATCGAGTTGCGCATCATGGCGCACTTGTCCGCTGATGCCGGTTTATGTGATGCATTCGCCAAAGGCCTCGATATTCACCGTGCCACTGCCGCTGAAGTCTTTGGCATGGCACTGGATAAAGTGACGCATGAACAGCGCCGCAGCGCCAAGGCTATCAACTTTGGTTTGATCTATGGCATGTCAGCATTTGGCCTGGCAAAACAACTGCAAACCGGACGCGGACAAGCGCAGGAATATATCGACCTGTATTTTTCGCGCTACCCTGGCGTGTTGCGTTACATGGAAGAAACGCGCCATCACGCTGCAGAAAATGGTTACGTAGAAACCCTGTTCGGGCGTCGGCTGTATTTGCCGGATATCCATGCAAAAAACGGCGGCATCCGGCAAGCAGCCGAGCGCACCGCAATTAACGCGCCTATGCAAGGCACCGCGGCAGACATTATCAAACGCGCCATGATCAGCGTTGACCAGTGGCTGGCAACATCCGGTATTGATGCGCGGATGATCATGCAGGTTCACGATGAACTGGTATTTGAAGTGGCTGAAAAAGATGTCGAAACATTGCAACACAATGTGCAAGGATTGATGTCTGGCGCTGCAGCATTGCACGTACCGCTTGTCGTGGATTCCGGCATTGGCAACAACTGGGATGAAGCCCATTGATATCAATTTCCCACATATATTTATTTCCCACACAAAGGACATGACCATGGAAAATGACAACCAGACCATCAAGATAGCCATTCCACTGACGATCGCATTCTTTGCCCTGATCATCGCATTTTCATCCTGGTACACAGTAGACCAGGGTGAACGGGCGGTGATCTTGCGCAACGGCGCGGCAATCGGCACCGCCGAACCCGGATTGCACTTCAAGTTCCCGATTATCGACAGGGTGGTGTTTATCTCCATGCAAAGCATGAAAGTGGAATTTGACCGGATGTCTTCCTATTCAAAAGACCAGCAGCCCGCCGAGATCAAATTGTCTGTCAATTTTCATGTCTTGCCGTCCAGCACACAGGACATCTATTCAACGTATGGCTCTGTTGAAGGCCTGGTTGATCGGGTACTGAGACCCAAAGTCAACGATTCCACCAAAGAAGTATTCGGGCAATTTACTGCCGTATCGGTTATCCAGGATCGGGCAAAATTTGGCACGGATGTTTACCAGTCAGTTGTTGATGTTGCCGGGAAATATCTCATCATCGAATCTATCCAGATCGAAAACATCGACTTCTCGAATGCCTATGAACAAAGCATTGAGCAACGCATGCTCGCTGAAGTGGAAGTACAGAAAGTCCGGCAAAACTGGGAAAAGGAAAAAGTATCTGCCGACATTACCCGCACCAAGGCACAAGCTGAAGCCGATGCCAGACTTGCGCAGGCTACTGCCCAGGCAAAAGCCATTGAAATGACCGGGCAAGCAGAAGCCTCTGCCATCCAGGCTAAAGGCGCGGCCTTGCGTGACAACCCTGCACTGGTTGCGCTGATCCAGGCTGAAAAATGGGATGGAAAATTGCCCAACACCATGGTGCCTGGTTCAGCCGTGCCGTTCCTGAGTGTGAAATAAATACACCGCAAGCAAAGGCGCGTTCATGCATCGGCCAGATAAAACTCTATTCCATGTCATGGCAGTGTGCATGATCGCGCTCTGCACGATTTCTCCGTGCAGGGCAGAACTGTACAAGTGGATCGACGAGCAAGGACGCACGCATTACGGCGACCAACCGGATACCGCTGCCGACAAACAGGCAGCGACTGTCGTGCAGTTACCGGAAGTGCCTGCCAGCAATGACCCTGCCGCATTACCGGTGAGCCGCACCAAGCCTCGACTGATTGTCTACACACGCGAATTGCCTGCAGAAAAACGCGCCATCGGCAGTTACCACTACGACGACTATTGCCAACAAGCGATGCCGATGTATTGGCCGGATACCTACAATTTTCACCCCGATCTGGTGCCGGATGGTGGAAAGCTGACTGAACTGTTGATGCGGACACTCGGCACGCTGGGTTATCCACTGCAACCTAACCTGACGCCAGGGCAGCCCGTCAGTGAAAATACAAACGGGTTGTTGCTGACCATGACTGTGACAGATGCCGATATCAAGGCTTGCGCTTCCCGCAAAAAAAAACGCGACATTTTTCTAAAACCTTCATCTGTATTACCCGATGAATTTGATCGCCTCCAGATCAATCTGGCGCTGGAATGGGAGCTGGCTACACCCGACGGCAAGATAATTTATCGAGGGCGCAGCAATGGCAAGAGTGGCAATCTCACCAACACACAAAATATTTACAACACCTGGGTTGATGCGATTACCGCTGCCACCGCACAGCTGGATCATGACGAGGCTTTCCAGGCTGCTATTGCACAAACGCTGCCTGCTCCGGGCATCCCGTCTGATACGCTAACTGCACGAAATTCATTAATGCGCCAACCGCAGCAACATCTGCCACACATCGTGATCACTGCGTTGCCACTCGCCGATACAAGACAGCAGATGGGTATATTGCGTGCCGGCCAGTTTTGCCGGAACGTCACACCGCTGCAGTGGCCAGACATTCGCAACCTTCGCGCATCCCTTGCACCGGACACTCTGAAAATAGCCAGTGCTGCAGCAAAATCCCTGGCCAATTTTGACTACGCCGTGCTGCAAGCTTCCCCGGATACGGCATTGGCCCAGCAGCGCCGTATCGATGGCTTGCTGTTACAGATACAGGTATCCCGTTTATACCTTGATGCCTGCGCGCCGGATACAAAGGAGTCTCCCAACACTTACGGCCCTAAAGCGGTCGCCTATTCATCATACAAGCGTTACCAATTGCAGTTGGCACTGGACTGGACGCTGCTGTCACCCGATGGCAAACAGTTATTCAATGGTCACACTGACAGCACTGCCGGCAACCTGCAGGTCAACAACGATATTGAAGATGTGTATGCCCGGGCACTGGATCAATCGGTGATGCAATTGCTGTCCAACACACTATTCCAGCAAGCACTCATATTGTCAGCGCTGCCCGCGACTTCCACGGCGGACACATCCGGGACGCAACCCTCCACGGGCTGGCTGGACAATCTTGGCAAATTTTCGCTCTGGTCACCCGGCAACATGCTGCAGCGCGCCAATCTTGCTTCCGTCCTCGCTGGCATGTCGCAGGTAAAAGTTGCCATGACCGAGTACTATTTTTCCGAAGGGAAATGGCCAACCCGGTTCGAAGAAATGGGCATCACACCACCACCCGTTATCAACAATGCACAACTGATCCTGCAACCCAATGGCGTGCTGGTTGCCGATCTTCCCGACAGCTTTGGCAGCAACAAGGTGTTGCTGTTGCGCGCGCCTGCCGACCCGACTGCCATTGGCGCGCAATGGCACTGCGAAACCAATGTGGATGCAAAACCCGAAGCCTGCGACCCGATGTAAAAGCACTGTCCGGCGTAACCTGGCCAGAGGGAACGCTCCGGTGACAGCCCTATTGCGGACAAATCCATAATACTGTACAAATAACCACTACTGTCCGCCATGGGTCACGACCGTGCTGCTTCAACTCACCATCAGGGATTACGCCGTTGCGCGCTCGCTGGATGCCGAATGGCACGCTGGCATGACCGTCATCACCGGTGAAACCGGGGCGGGGAAATCTATCCTGCTGGATGCGCTGGGGCTGGCACTGGGTGATCGCGCCGATGCCGAGGCCATCGCCAGCAACGCCGACCGCGCAGATATCGCGGCATTGTTCGACCTGCAACAGATCCCGGAAGCCAGTGAATGGCTGGATACACATGGTTTTCCGCAAGACGGTCAGCAGGGGGGCGCTGAATGCCTGTTGCGCCGGGTGATCCTCCGTGAAGGCCGTTCGCGCGCCTGGATCAACGGCCAACCTGCAACACTCGCCCAATTGCGCGAACTCGGCGAGATGCTGATCGACATCCATAGCCAGCATGAACACCAGTCGCTCCTGAAAAAAGAAACACACCGCCGCCTACTCGACGCTTTTGGCCAACACGGTGACGACCTGAAAAAACTTCAGGCAGTTTATCGCCAGTGGCGCAATATCCAGCAGCAGATACAGCAATTGCAAGGGACGCAGGATGACTTCAGTGCCCGTATACAATTACTGCAATATCAAGTGGATGAACTGGATCGGGTTGCACCGCAGCCTGATGAACTCAATGCACTGGAAGCCGAACAGAAACAACTCGCCAATGCAGGTGAGCTGATTGGCCAGTGCGACAATTTGCTGCACATTTTTTGTGAGAACGAACGCTTCAATATCCAGCAAGCACTTGCATCAGCACAGCAATTATTGTCCCGCTCAATCTTGTCAGATGCTGTGCCCCAACTCGGCGACATGCTGGATGGCGCACTGATCCAGATTGCAGAAGCCACCAGCGACCTTCAACGCTACCGTGATCACGTCAATATTGATCCGGAGCGGTTGGCCGAAGTCGAACAACGGTTGAATATCCTGTATGAACTTGCACGCAAACACCGCGTGCAGGCGCGCGAACTGCCGGCATTGCATGAAACCCTGCATACAGAACTGGCCACCCTGCTGGATAGCGATGGTGCCATCTCGCGTTTGCAGCAACAACAACTGGCGCATGAACAGCAGTACCAGAAAGAAGCCAAATCCCTCACGTTAAAACGACAAAAAGCCGCCAGCATTCTAGGGAAACAGGTCAACGCACAACTGGCGCTGCTGAAAATGGCACATTGCCGTTTCGAGATCGCTTTGCAAACCCACGAAAATAATGATCCGCACAATCTCGGTGCTGAACAAATTGAATTCCTGATCAGCACGCAGCCAGACACGCCTGCGCGCTCGCTGGCGCGCGTCGCATCCGGTGGTGAATTGTCCCGCATTTCGCTCGCCATCCAGGTGGTAGCCGCCAGCACATCACAGATCCCGACCCTCGTGTTTGACGAAGTGGATGTTGGCATCGGCGGTGCCACCGCCGTCGTCGTGGGCCAGCTGCTGCGCCAACTCGGCGAACGCGGCCAAGTTCTGTGTGTGACGCATCAGGCGCAAGTCGCTGCACAAGCTCACCAACATTTATTGGTGAGTAAACAGCTCACTAGCAAACGCATGGAAACGACGCTGGTTCAACTGTCGGACGAACAACGTATTGATGAAATTGCCCGCATGATCGGCGGTGAAAAAATCACCAAGCAATCACGCGCGCATGCGCAGGAAATGCTGGCCGTCTAGCCGCCCAACCTGGCGCCAACAGCCCGCATAAAGGCCAGCGCCAATGCCATATGCCCCGTCTGGTTTGGATGCACCCGATCCCACGCCAATGACATCGGATGCATTTGTTCCAACAGCGAATCCATGGCTTCTTGCGTATCTACCAGAATCGCATTATTTGCGGCTGCCAGTTCGCGCACTGCCTGACCATACACATCCATTGCTTCACGCATCGGGTCATCCTGATTGGGCTCGAGAAAATACGGCGTCATCAATACCAGACCCTGTACATGCGGCATCGTCTGCCTGACCAGGTTTTCAAGTTCCCTGCGATATTCATCGATCAGTACATGTTGTTCCGTGCGAAGCGGCGTATCAAACTGGCGCCATACATCGTTGATACCGATGAAGATAACTACCCAATCCGGCTGTTGGTCCAGCACATCCTTGCGCCACCTTGCCTTCAAGTCGCGCACAGTATTGCCGTTGACACCCATATTAAAAACGCGGATGCCACTGGCAGGGTACAACACACCGGACAAGGCGTTGATCAGGCTGACATAACCATTACCCACTTCATTGCCTTCCGCTACAGGTCGCGCACGACCACAATCCGTAATCGAATCACCAATAAACAGTAATTTGCTACCCGGCGCTATCAACATATATTTTACCTGGACAGTTATGGCATCTAGTGTAATGAAGTCGACGATTCACCGAGAATATCGGCCATATCATTTTCTTTGTAATGGTATTGCGCGCCACAAAACTGGCAGTCAATCGTGACATCCGGCTGTTCCATAAACAATTTGTGCAACTCATCCCGCCCCAGAACTGCCAAGGCATGGCGCGAGCGACTATCGCTGCAGGTACACTGGAACAGGACTGGCTCCGCATCAAAAATACGCACAGTTTCCTGATGAAATAATCGGTGCAGCAATGATTCACACGGCAGCGACAACAGCTCTTCGTTTGTGATGGTATTGGCCAGAACATGCAGATGCTGCCAACCAGCATCCTCCCGATTGATGGTTGGCATAGCCTGCAACATTAACCCGGCGGCACGCTCGCCATCAGATACCAGCCACAATGCGGTGGGGAGCTGCTCTGATAAAGCGAAATAATCGGCAAGGCAATCCTGCAACCGCGCACCCTGTAATGGCACAATACCCTGATAACTTTCACCTTCATCGGGCAACAACGTTACCGCCAGATAACCATTGCCAATCAATTGCTGCAGCGGCGGCATATTTTTTGCGGCCACACCGGCATCCAGATTGATTACGCCACGCACAGCGGCATCTTGCGTGCTTTCTGCCACTAGCAACTTCAACGCGCCATCGCCGCGCGCCTGGATAGCAACACGGCCTTGCAGTTTTACCGTACAGCTCAACAAAACTGCCGCAGCAACACTTTCACCCAGCAAAATGCCACTCGCAGGGCTGCACGCTTTCAAAGCCAGCATATCTGCACAGCTTTTCTGTAAATTTACCCATACACCACGCACAGCAGAATCTTCAAACAGGAATCGCACCACACGATCCGCCTCACTTTTTTCCTGACAACTATCCTGCACAGTCTTGTTATCTGACATTATCACTCCAGCGGGTATAATTTTGCACAACCATACTTTCTGTAATTGGTTTTCCATTCCTCCAGCTTCAAACCACGGTCTCTTTCAAGCACCAGCTCTTCCTTTCCGTCTTTATCGAGAAAAATACCACGTTCTCCACGGGCTATGGATTCGATATCCGCTTTCATTTCCCTGCAGGACTCGCCGATAGCACTTTCCAGTTGTTGGCGTTTCTTCTCTTCAAGATTTTTTTCATCTTCTGTCTTTTCAAGACTGGATGCAGCCGAAGATGTTATCTTCGCACTTGCCGTATCAACATTGGTTTTTTGTAACTCTTTCTCTATATTTTCTGCATTTTTCTCAGGTGGAGCCTTGTCGCTGAACTGAAGTTTCCCGTTTTCATCCACCCACTTGTAAACCTCTGCCGAAGACAGACTGCACACCAACACACAACACAGCGCCAAAGCAGTTTTCCTTATAACTGTTTCTAGCATAACGCCTCCCGTCTATTTTACTTTTGTTTATCTTTCTGCTGCCTGTATCGGCAAAATCTGGTCAAAGTCAGTCACTGCAGGAAAATCCATCACTTCGCGCACTGGCTCACTGCTATCCGGGTGCGCAATACATAATACATGCTGTATCCCATAATCACGCGCAGCACCCAGAACTGTGACTGTGTCATCCACGAATAGTGTACGCCTGGCATCAAATGGATGCAGCGCGTGCAACGCACGCCAGAAAGCCTGCGACTCCTTGGCGGCACCCAGCTGGTGCGAACTGACGATCTTGTCCAGCCACTGCGCTAATGGCGTGTGCTCAAGTTTCAGCGTTACGCTGTCCATATGTGCATTCGTCACCAACCAGATAGATTTTCCTGCCGCCGCCAATGCATCAAGAAATTGCGCACTGTGCGGACGCATGGCAATCAGATGGCTGACTTCGCGCTTCAGCGCAACAATATCCATGCCGAGTTCTTGCTGCCAGAAATCCAGGCAGTACCAGTTCAATTTGCCATGCTCTTCCGCAAAGCGTTTTTGCAGCCAAAGCAATGCCTCATCTTCAGACAAGCCTCGCATCTCTGCATAACGACGCGGCAAATGCGTGCGCCAGAAAAAGTTGTCAAAATACAGATCCAGCAGGGTGCCATCCATGTCGAGAAGCACCGTATCGATATGCCTCCATTCAAAGAGCTGCCGGAAGGATTGTGATGGGGGGGACGGTTCTCTCATGTATTGCCACTTTGCCCAATCTGTACAGCCCTGATTCTAGCCCAGTGCGCCGCCTTGTTGATTACCACAAGACAAGCATGGCGTTTTACCGTTTGAGCGCTATAATCTGCCGCTGATACGCTGCATTGCCTATGGTGATGGCAGATCTGCCAAACAAGGACAGCCAGTAGAATTTGATGTACCAGCTTCGTTTCAAGGACAACAGCCGCCCGGTTTTTTCCGTCACAGAGAACATCTGTACGCTGGGGTGCGCCCAAGATAACACCCTGGTATTGAATACCAGCACGGTGGATGAATGCCATGCGCGCCTCATACAGCACGATGGTCGGCTGTTCCTGCAAGATAACAAAAGCCGGCGGGGATGCTTTGTTAACGGGAAGAAAGTCAAATACAAAGAGCTGAGCCACGGCGATGTCGTCAGCATCGGCAACGTACACTTCGACATTCTTGAAACCGAAGACAATAACCTGACTTCTACCAGGGTGCCCGTTGTCACACAGCGATCAGCCATCCATACCGCATCCAGCTGGCGTCTTGTATCCGACAGCAGCTGGCTATCGGGCAAGATCTTTGAGCTGGCGAACGAATCCACCTTGCTGGGAAGAGGCAAGGACTGCGACATCGTTATCCCTGGCAATCATTTATCACGCAGCCATGCACTGATACTCAAACAGGGAGATCACCTGGTCCTGAAAGATCTGGACTCGTCGAATGGCAGCTATGTCAACGAGATCCGCATCAGCGGCGAGCAAATCGTCAGACCCGGTGACCGCCTGCGCTTTGATGTTTACAGTTTCCGCGTACAAGGTCCCGCTACCAAGGACAGCGGCCACAGCAACCCGGTTGAATCATCGGGTCCACGCAAGCAACTGATAAACCTTGAAAGCACACTTCAAAACATCGAGGCACTGAAATCACAGGAATACCAGCAAAAAGAATGGATCACCAAACCGACATCCCACGGTAACCGCTACCACGAAGTACCCACCAACAAGAACCATCTGGGTATGATGTTCTGGATCTCTGTTGTGCTGGGCGTAGGTGTGCTCGGCGTGCTCGGCTACATAGTGTTTAATATCTGAGCTGACACGCGAGTCATAAAAAAGGCCAGAGGGGCGAACCACTCTGGCCTTCTTCATCAGTCTTTCAACTGCCCTTCCTGCCTTGATCCATCAACGGCATTGCTGCCTGTCTCTGTTATTGCCCGTTTATTATTGTTTGGGCTGGCTCTGTCTTGTTATTGTTGTGCCATGCTGTTGTTATTTTTGTAACACTAACTACGCAAACTGTGTGCCAGTTAACATTTTCCCAGCACAATCAGATAATTAGAAAAATTATGCCTTTTACCGACCATCAAACAAACGGCAAAGTGTTACCTCAGGACTCAATTTTCGTTACATCTGCTACCAGAATATCCTCATGGTAACGCTAATGCGGCGACTATTACCAAAGCCGCTTTGCCACAACATCGATCTGTGGAACAATGGCACAAAAGGGGAGTTTGCACGTGGTTGACGCTGAAGGTTTTCGTCCGAATGTTGGCATCATGCTAGCCAATGCGCATGGCGAGCTTCTCTGGGCGCGGCGTGTTGGCGGTATGGATACCTGGCAATTTCCCCAAGGTGGCATACAGGATCAGGAAGACCCGGAAGCTGCGTTATTTCGTGAATTGCATGAAGAAGTTGGCCTGGTTCCTGACGATGTCCGCATTCTGGGCTGTACCCGTGGCTGGCTCCGTTACCGGTTGCCGCCCAGACTGGTTCGTCGCCACCAGAATCCGCTCTGCATTGGCCAGAAACAGAAGTGGTTCTTCCTGCAGATGGTCGGCGATGAAACCCGCATTCGTTTTGATAACAGTGACGAGCCGCCTGAGTTTGATCACTGGCGCTGGGTCAGTTACTGGCATCCACTGAATCGCGTCGTGCCTTTTAAACGCGAAGTCTACCGTAGTGCCCTGAAAGAACTGGCACCGTACCACTTATCCCTCACCGCCCGATCCACTTCCGAGTAGTTCCGCCGATATGCTCAATGCGCTGCGCAAGGTAGTACAGGAAGTTAACGCCGCTGCCAGCCTGGAAGAGGCGCTCTGGCTGATTGTGCAACGCGTGCGCGCAGAAATGTCTACCCAGGTATGTTCGATCTACCTGCTGGATACAGCCAGCCAGCGCTATATCCTGATGGCTACAGAAGGGCTGAACCGGGAATCTGTCGGCAAGGTCAGCCTCGGGCTGGATGAAGGTTTGATAGGTCTGGTGGCAAAACGTGAAGAACCCATCAACCTTGATGATGCTGAATCGCATCCACAATACCGTTACTTCCCGGAAACAGGCGAAGAGCGTTTTCGTTCATTTCTTGGCACTCCGATTATTCATCTCGGCAAAGTGCTGGGCGTGCTGGTTGTACAGCAAGTAGAAGAGCGGCGGTTTGATGAGTCTGAAGAATCTTTTCTGGTTACATTGGCGGCGCAACTAGCGGCTGTTATTGCACACGCAGAAGCGACAGGGTCTTTGAACCAGATCAGCTTGCACGGTTACCGCCCACCGGAAGCCACTTTCCGTGGCGTTTGTGGCGCACAGGGTGTTGCACTCGGCGAAGTAGCAGTTATCTACCCGGCCGCCGACCTGAACGGCGTGCCCATGGCAAAAACGGACGACATTGAAGCAGAGCTTGGGCATTTTAATGCGGCGCTTTGCAGAGTGCGGCAGGAGCTGCAGCAATTATCCGAGCAATTGCAATTTCGCCTTCGCGAAGAAGAACGCGCACTGTTTGATGTGTATCTCGGCATGCTCACAGACAGCGCGCTGGGTGGAGAAATTGTTAACCGCATTGTGAATGAATCGCTGCAAGCACGATCAGCACTGGCCAGCGTAATCCTTGAACACGTCCGCACATTCGAAAGCATGGACGATACTTATCTGCGCGAACGTGCCGCCGATGTGCGTGATCTCGGTTTGCGTGTGCTGGCTGCGATGGATCAACAACACCAGCGCAGCAAACGCATCGACTACCCCATGCGTACCATTCTTGTGGGCGAAGAGCTGAGTGCGTCCATGCTGGGAGAAGTGCCGGAGGATCGACTGGTCGGCCTGATTTCTGTACGCGGTTCAGGTTCATCACACGTTGCGATCCTTGCGCGCGCCATGGGCATTCCCACCGTCATGGGCGTGGTGGATTTACCTTACCAGCAGCTGGATGGCCGCAACATCGTACTCGATGCCTATCGCGGCAAGGTATACACCAATCCATCAAAAGAATTGTGCCACCAGTTTGAAGAAATCTGGCGAGAGGAACAACAGTTCTCGCGCGAATATCATGCGCTGACACCGCTACCCAGCGTGACACTGGATGGCCAACGTTTGCCACTGTGGGTAAATACCGGTCTTATGACAGACGTAGTGCGCTCACTGGATCGTGGTGCAGAAGGTGTAGGGCTGTACCGCACGGAAATTTCTTTTTTACTGAAGGACCGCTTTCCCAGTGAAGAGGAACAACGCCACTCCTACCGCGAGCAATTGAGTGCGTTTGCACCCAACCCCGTCACCATGCGTACACTCGACATAGGCGGCGACAAATCCTTGCCCTACTTCCCCATCAAGGAAGAAAATCCATTTCTGGGTTGGCGCGGCATACGCGTGTCGCTTGATCATCCGGAAATTTTTCTGGTGCAAGTGCGCGCCATGCTGAAAGCCAGTGAAGACCTGAATAATCTTCGCATCATGTTGCCAATGATTTCCAGCGTGCCTGAACTGGAACAGGCACTGAAACTGGTCCAGCGTGCATGGCGTGAGCTATTGGAAGAAGGCTATAACATCCAGCTGCCTCAGTTGGGCGCGATGATTGAAGTGCCTGCCGCTGTCTATCAGGCGAGGGAACTGGCGCAGCGCGTTGACTTCCTTTCTGTGGGCACAAATGACTTGATACAGTATCTGTTGGCTGTAGATCGAAATAACCCACGTGTAGCAGCGCTTTACAACAGCTTCCACCCTGCAGTTTTGCAGGCACTGGTGCGCATTGTTGAAGATGTGCATGCCGAAGGAAAAACCGTCAGTGTGTGTGGCGAAATGGCAGGCGACCCCAGCGCAGCCGTTCTGTTGATGGCAATGGGTTACGATGTTTTGTCGATGAACGCCAACAACCTGCCAAAAGTGAAATCCGTGATTCGTGGATTGCATGCAAAAGATGCACACAAACTACTGATGGAGGTCATGTCGATGAACGATGTGCGAATGATCAACAAACACGTGCGCGATACACTGACCACTCTAGGTGTAAATCCTCGTTTGCTACACAGCAAAACTGACGCCTAATACAGCATCGAATTTCAGCAGGACAGTCCTATGCGCGTAGACGGCGGCATCCTCACTACCAATCCCCTGGATGGCGCGCAGCAAGCGCGCGAGCTGGAACGGCTGGGATATGCCGGTGGCTTTACGTTTGACGGGCCACACGACCCCTTCCTGCCATTGCTGGCCGCTGCGTCGGCAACAGAGCAGCTGGAATTATCAACGGCCATTGCTGTGGCGTTTGCACGCAGTCCGATGCTATTAGCCCAGCTGGCATGGGATCTGCAACTGGCTTCCCGGGGACGCTTCACTCTCGGTCTCGGTTCACAAATCAAGGCGCACATCGAGCGGCGTTTTTCGATGCCCTGGGGGCAACCTGCAGCACGCATGCGCGAACTGGTGCTCGCGATACGCGCTATCTGGGCCTGTTGGCATGACGGCGAAGTACTCGATTTCAAAGGGGAATTCTTTACACACACGTTGATGCCCCCGCTACTGAGGCCTGAACCTAATCCATTCGGGAAACCCAAAATCTATCTGGCCGGTGTTGGCCCAGCCATGACTGAAGTGGCAGGCGAAGTCGGTGACGGATTTATCGTTCATCCACTGAATAGCCAATTAACTCTGGAAACGTTGACGCTGCCCGCATTGACCGCAGGACGCAAAAAAGCATCCGGCACACTGGATGCATTCGATATCAGTTGCCAAATCATGGTGGCGGCCGGTGATACTGAAGAAGAGCTGAACACCGCGATTGCAACTATACGAGGGCAAATTGCTTTCTACGCATCAACACCAGCGTATAAAGTGATGCTGGACTGCCATGGCTGGGGCGATCTGCAACCTGAATTACAGCGCATGACGCGCGAAAACCGCTGGGATCTGATGATGGAACTGGTGAGTGATGAAATGCTGAATACGTTTGCTGTTGTCGGTCATACCAGCGAGATTGCCGGAAAAATTCTTGCCCGGGTGGATCAACGGATCAAACGCATCAGCCTGGTTACACCGTATACAGCCGATCCATCACGTTTTGCAGACGTGGTAAAAACGCTATCCATGTAAAAATATCCATTTAGCACTTCAATCTTCTGCGGGAGATGCCTGCATTCGCTGATCCAGCGACTCCTGTAGATCCTTGCCCATGTTGGAGGCTTTTTCCATCTGCTTTTGTTGTCCGGCAGTGAGGCTTTCTACTTTTTTGGGAGGCTCATGGGTGTCTTTTGTCACGAACCAGACCACTGCACCGACGACAACCAGAAACAGGAAAATACTCTTGGCACTCATAGCTGGTTTCTACCGGAAGTGATTGACCTGAAGATCATAGTGCAAAAAAATAAACCCCGCAGCACATCCGGTGCTGCGGGGTTCTCGGTCCATCTATTAGATGTCTTCCGTGTGCTCTCAAAACTAGTGCCTGCCGCTAACAGGCCGCATCCTTTAGCACCCTTCTGGTTCAGTCTATGCTCCATGCTCCCTGACTGACCGTTCCTTCAAGTCGTTACCGACTACGCGTACAAATAGCACCTCCATGTGTGCTGTCGTCCGTGTGTTGCTATTTTGCCGATTTCCGCACGCAGTGATAGTCGCCAAAGTCTCCAATTCTTGTAAGAGATCTCTTACAAACACCCAGCTATTTACGCGGGTGACTTGCGACCAGCCAAGTCTGTTGCGGTGTACCATATGCCCACTGCGCTGCCACTCTGGCATTGCGCCTTCATACTGAATGCATGACACGATGAGCAAAAGCAAAAGCGCCTTTGTCTGCAACGATTGCGGCGCGGATTACAACAAGTGGGCCGGCCAGTGCACGGCCTGTGGGGCCTGGAATACCCTTGCTGAAGTACGTCTCGGCAGTAGCAAGCACCTCCGTACCAGCGCAGGACGCAAGGACGGATTTGCTGGCGCGGCTGGCGGCAACGTCCAGACACTGGATCAGATTGCCCTTCGGGAACAACCACGCATCAATACAGGCAGCGCCGAACTCGACCGCGTACTTGGCGGTGGGCTGGTATCAGGTTCGGCAGTGCTGATTGGCGGAAATCCCGGCGCAGGCAAGAGCACGCTATTGCTGCAGCTGCTCTGCAAATTGGCCAATGAGCAATCCTGTCTGTACGTCACAGGTGAAGAATCCCTGCAACAAGTAGCCATGCGCGCGCGGCGGCTGGGGTTGCCCACCGATAAATTGCAGACGTTGTCTGAAACCAATATCGAGCTGCTGCTCGGTATCGCCGAATCACTGGGCCCAGCCGTGATGGTCGTGGACTCCATCCAGGTAATGCACTGGCCTGAACTGGCATCTGCTCCCGGTTCTGTGGCGCAAGTGCGTGAGTGCGCAGCGCTGCTTACCCGCTTCGCCAAACAAACAGGCACCGTGCTGATTCTGGTAGGGCACGTCACCAAAGATGGCTCCCTGGCGGGACCCAAAGTGCTTGAGCACATGATTGATGCTTCCATCATGTTGGAAAGCACGGATGACTCCCGCTACCGCACGCTGCGCAGCCATAAAAACCGCTTTGGTGCAGTGAACGAACTGGGGGTATTCGCCATGACCGAGCAGGGTTTGCGCGAAGTGAATAACCCTTCGGCTATTTTCCTGTCGCGCAGTGATGAAGTAGCCAGTGGCTCTGTGGTGATGGTGGTGTGGGAAGGCACGCGGCCCTTGCTGGTCGAGATACAGGCACTCGTCGATACGAATGCTTTCGGCAACCCGCGGCGGGTCGCTGTCGGCCTGGACCAGAACCGTTTAGCGATGCTACTGGCCGTATTGCATCGGCACGGTGGACTGATGCTGGGTGATCAGGATGTTTTTGTGAATGTGGTGGGCGGCGTAAAAGTCAGCGAAACCAGCGCGGATCTTGCGTCATTGTTGGCCATGGTCTCCAGCTTTCGCAATCGCCCGCTTCCTCGTGATCTGGTGGTATTTGGTGAAGTGGGTTTATCTGGCGAGATACGGCCGGTACCCAGCGGGCAGGAACGTATACGCGAAGCAGCCAAACACGGTTTTCGCAAAGCTATCGTGCCAGCAGCGAATGCACCGAGAGAATCATTAGGAGACATGCAAATTATTGGCGTAAAAAATCTTTCTGAGGCACTGGATGCACTGGAGCGCTAGAAGCTGCGCCATGCATGCAGTATCAGACTACGCCTGATCGGGAGAGCGACGGCGCTCTCCTGTTGTCCGGTAAAGTGAGACACAGTTGCGCCCTTTTTCTTTACTTTCATACAGCGCCTGATCTGCCATTTCAATCAGGTCGCCATAATGCAGGTCTTCTTCTGGCACTATGCACGCAACACCAATACTGATAGTAACCACGCCATAACCGGCATTACCTGCGTGTTCAATGCCCAGATCCTGAACCGCTTGCCTGCATTTCTCAGCCACCTCACGCGCAGCTTCCAGCGTTGTTTCTGGCAATATCATGGCGAATTCTTCACCACCATAACGCGCCACCAGGTCGCCTGGGCGATGTACACTCTTATGCAATGCCTGCGCCACATCATGCAAACAACGGTCACCCCGAACGTGGCCGTAAATATCGTTGTACTTCTTGAAGTTATCAACATCGCTCACCACAATCGTCAGCGGTCGAAAAAAACGCTGGGCTCGCGGCCATTCTTTATGAAGCTGATCAAAAAAACGGCGGCGATTGGAAATCCGCGTCAGGCCATCCACCAGCGCAGCATCCTGTAATTCATTATCAACACGTCGCAATACACGTAAATACGCTTCTATCATTAAAGCAAACAGCAGGATGCCGACACCCAGCATGTAGGGAAATGCTGTACGGTGTTTCTTGAAATAACTTTCTGAAGGTCGGGCAACAAGAAACCACTGCAAGTCTGCAATCGGCGTCAGCTGTTTTGTATATTCAAAGCGGGAATCATCAACAATATTTTCTCCACGCTGTATGGAAATTAATGTCTCAGCACTTACCTGGCTGGACATATCTTCCAGAGCGATGCTGTTAGTGGTATCCCAACTCCATGCATTATCCAGCACGTTGTTGAATATCGCATCAATGTCGTAAAGGCCCACGACAAATCCCTTCAGGTTTACCCAGCGTTCTTCCTCGCTTTCAGCACTCTTGGTGTAAAGCGGCAATGAAATAAAATAAATAAATGTGCTCTTGCCGCTTTCTGTGACTGTAATAGGCGCAGATGCAATAGCCTGGTTATTGGATGCTGCAGTTTCAAGCGCAGTGCGCGTTGCTATACGCGATGCGAGATCGTAGCCGATAGGCAATTCCTTGCGCGCCATCGGCTCTGATAACAATATCGGGTAATACTCCTCACTGACAGGAGCGGGCTGCTGCACACCTTGATCGGTCATCTCTGTGATAGTGGCAACACCGGTTTCAGCTTTGAGCATGGCTTCAAATTTTGCACGATCTACTTCGAGAACACGCGGAGCCCACTTCATACCATAAACGCCACCGTTATATTCCCGCGCATTGCGACTGAAAATAGAAAAGCCGGCGTTATTCACCTGTGGAAAGGCTTCATGAAAACTACGGAAAGACATCAGGAGTGCAATATTTCTTCCCAGCTCCAGCTCTAGCGAACTGGCCAACGCATCCACCTCAGACGTGAAGCGCTGATATATCTGTTGCTGCTCATGTTTGAATGACAGAAAGAAAGACGTGGCCGCGAGCGCCAGGCCCAGCAGCAGGTTCAACACCCTTAAATATGTAAAATGACTCAGCATGTACCAGTCTTCATCTTGTTATCTGGTTCCTTTGCGCAACGATACTCCTGCGTGCCGTTTTTCCCGAACCCAGACCAACAGGCGGTCGAAATTAGCCGACAAGCGGCGGCAAGTCTTACACAACTATAGAGCCTGTGTATATAGACTTGGGTTGTCGACGTAATAACCATTGGTTCTGTAGCGTCGTTAGCAACGCACCAGCTGTTTATAATGCGCAGGATTTTCAACGAGCCATGCCATGACTACCGCCCAGATTCCCCGTATAGAAAACGCCTTGCAACAATGGATAGACCCCTACCTGCAAACAGATCTGGTTAGTGCTGAGTGCTTGCGGCGCATACGGGTAGATCAATCGATTGCCACTGTTGAACTGGAGCTTGGCTATCCTGCTGCCGGCTTCCGTGAGGAAATGGCAAACGCACTCCGTCAGCAAATCAACACGTGCGTGCCGGAGCTGGATCAGGTCAACATCGACATTCGCTGGCGTATTTCTGCACACGAAAGCCAGAGCAAGGCCCCTCCCATGCGCCGGGTCAGCAACCTTATTGCTGTTGCTTCCGGCAAAGGCGGCGTTGGTAAATCGACAACCGCTGCCAATCTGGCACTGGCGCTGGCAGCTGAAGGCGCCAGGGTAGGATTGCTGGATGCCGACATCTACGGCCCCAGCCTGCCTGTCATGATGGGTATCGCCGATGATGCCAGGCCAGAAACTCGCGACCAGAAATATTTTGTGCCCATGTCTGCCCATGGCGTGCAACTGATGTCGATGGGGGTGTTAGTCACCGAGAGCACCCCGATGGTATGGCGAGGCCCAATGGCCAGCGGCGCGTTACAGCAACTGCTAAACCAGACCTTATGGGAGGATCTCGATTATTTGCTGATTGATATGCCGCCCGGCACAGGAGATATCCAGCTGACTTTGTCGCAATCTGCCCCCCTCACAGCGGCCGTGGTAGTCACCACGCCCCAGGATATTGCCCTGCTGGATGCCAAGAAAGGCATTGAGGCATTCCGCAAGATTCATATCCCGGTACTGGGCATCATTGAAAACATGAGCATGCATATTTGCTCACAATGCGGCCATATGGAGCACATTTTTGGCGAAGGGGGCGGCGGCCGTATTGCACAGGAGTACCAGACACCTCTGCTCGGCTCACTGCCTCTGGATATCCGCATCCGGGAGCAGGCAGGAAGTGGCACACCGACTGTTGTCGCGGAGCCTGCCGGAAAACTGGCTGCCAGCTACCGAGAAATAGCACGCGCGATGGCGGCCCAGCTATCCCGATTGCCTGTCAGCAACAGCATCCCCGGTGTTGTGCAGATGAAAGATCCATAGTGGCTCTGCTACAATTGCGCCCCTGAAATTCCTGCCACTATCTACCACTCAACAGAGACCCCAGACCCATGAGCTTCAGCAAACTGTCACCCGGTAAAGAACTGCCACACGACATCTACGTTGCGATCGAGATTCCTGCTAACCATGCACCGATCAAATATGAAATCGACAAGGACACCGATTGCCTGATGGTCGACCGCTTCATGGCAACTCCTATGTTTTATCCTGCCAACTATGGCTACATCCCTGGCACCTTGTCAGAAGACGGCGATGCACTCGATGTACTGGTAGTGACCCCTTATCCTGTTGCGCCCGGCTCTGTCATTCGCGCACGTCCGATCGGCATTTTGAATATGTCTGACGAAGCAGGCAAAGACGCAAAACTGCTGGCTGTGCCGCACACCAAGTTATCAGCCATCTACAAAGACGTGAAAGAAATCTCCGACCTGCAACCCCTTCTGATCAAGCAGATCGAACATTTTTTTGAAAACTACAAGGATCTGGAACCCGGCAAATGGGTGAAAGTTGATGGCTGGCAAGATGCAAAAGCTGCTGAGGCCGAAATCATGAAAGCGCGCGATGCTTACTTGAAAGATAATGGCTGATTATTTATCCACTCCAGATATTTCTGGAAATAAAAAAGGGCTGCCATCGCAGCCCTTTTTTATTGCTGACAAGATCAGTTTACTTTCTGCTGCAGCTCGCCTTTAGCATAACGCTGCGTCATTACTTCCAACGATACCGGCTTGATCTTGCTCGCCTGGCCCGCGGTGCCAAATGCTTCATAACGCTGGATGCAGATATCATGCATCGCTGTGATAGTTTCTTTCAGGTATTTCCGTGGATCAAACTCAGCTGGATTCCTGGCCATGAATCTACGGATTGCTCCTGTTGAAGCCAGGCGCAGATCGGTATCGATATTCACCTTGCGTACACCGTGCTTGATTGCTTCAACGATTTGCTCAACTGGCACGCCATAAGTCTGTTTGATATCACCGCCAAATTCATTGATGATCGCCAACCACTCCTGAGGCACACTTGAAGATCCATGCATAACAAGGTGGGTATTTGGAATGCGCGCATTGATAGCTTTGACGCGCTCGATTGCAAGAATATCGCCAGTCGGCGGACGCGTAAATTTGTAAGCACCATGTGATGTGCCAATTGCGATAGCCAACGCGTCAACGCCGGTATCACGCACAAAATTGGCAGCCTCTTCCGGGTCAGTCAGCAGCTGCGAGTGATCAAGAACGCCATCCGCGCCATGCCCATCTTCCTCGCCCATCATGCCGGTTTCCAATGAACCGAGGCAGCCAATCTCGCCTTCCACCGACACGCCACAGGCATGTGAAAAATCGACCACCGTTTTAGTTGCCTTGACGTTGTAGGCATAATCCGTGGGGGTTTTGCCGTCTTCACCCAGTGAACCATCCATCATCACAGATGAAAAACCCAGCTGGATCGAACGCTGGCACACCGCCGGGCTCACACCGTGATCCTGATGCATAACGACAGGAATATGCGGAAATTCTTCTATGGCCGCAAGGATCATATGCCGCAGGAATGGCGCGCCGGCATATTTCCGGGCACCAGCAGAAGCCTGCACAATAACCGGCGAATCGGTTTTATCTGCCGCTTCCATAATAGCGCGCATCTGTTCAAGGTTATTGACGTTGAATGCGGGCACGCCATAGCTATTTTCTGCCGCGTGATCGAGTAATTGACGCAAACTTACCAGTGCCATATTGTTTCTCCGGAAAAATTAATTTGCTGTGTACGTGAAGAATAACATCAGTTTTTTGCCCTTTCACGTAATATGCTGACAGCTGGCAATTCCTTCCCTTCTACAAACTCCAGGAAAGCGCCGCCACCAGTCGAGATATATGAAATTTTTTCCTTGATGCCATACTTGTCGATGGCTGCCAACGTATCGCCGCCGCCAGCAATAGAAAATGCATCGCTGTCTGCGATGGCATTTGAAAGAATTCTGGTGCCCTCACCATAAGCATCCACTTCAAATACACCAACCGGACCATTCCATAAAATGGTTTTTGCTGCCTTGAGCATGTCTGAAAACTGCTGTGCAGTTTTTGGGCCGATATCAAGAATCATGTCATTCTCTGCGATATCTTCTACTGCTTTTACTGTCGGTTTGCTATTGGCAACAAATGCCATAAAGTCGTCGCCAACATTTGATGCATCCGCGACTATCACGTCAGTGGGTAATGGCACTTTTACTTTTTCCGCAATCTTTCTCGCAGTATCAATCAGGTCATGCTCACAAAGCGACTTACCAACATTGAAACCAGCTGCAGCGAGAAACGTATTGGCAATGCCGCCACCGACAATCAGCTGGTCACAAATTGAAGACAGTGAAGTCAGCACATCCAGCTTGGTAGACACTTTTGATCCAGCAACAATGGCCACCATTGGCCGAGCAGGCTTATCCAGCGCTTTGCCCAACGCATCAAGCTCTGTGGCTAACAACGGGCCTGCACAAGCCACTTTGGCAAACCTGGCCACGCCATGGGTAGAACCTTCAGCACGGTGTGCGGTACCGAAAGCATCCATGACAAAAATATCGCACAGCGCTGCGTATTTTTTGGCCAACTCATCGCTGTTTTTCTTTTCGCCTTTGTTAAAGCGAACATTCTCAAATAACACAACTTCGCCGGATTTTATATCGACCCCATCCAGATAATCAGCCAACAGCTGCACAGGCTGGCCGAGAGCCTTGCACAAGTAATCTGCAACCGGTTGCATAGAATTTTCTGCAGAAAACTCACCCTCTGTTGGACGCCCAAGATGAGAACACACCATCACCGCAGCACCTTTTTGCAGGGCCAGTTTTATGGTTGGCAGTGCAGCCAACAAGCGCGCATCCGACGTAATTTTCCCATTCTTGACGGGCACATTGAGGTCTTCGCGTATCAGTACCCGCTTGCCAGTGAGATCCAGTCCGGACATCGTAGCAACAGGTGAGGATGTAATGGATGAATTGACTGACACGGCTGGCCTCCCGACGCTGACTCTATTCAAACCAGCATTATAGCGGCGAGACCGGGGAAGTGCCCAATGGCATTGAAATCCATCGCCTTCCGGCGGGGGCGCCGGAAGGGAGGGGGAGATGGATCAATCCGCCTGACGACGCAAGAAAGCAGGAATATCCAGATAATCCAGATCATCTGCTGGCGCAGGGGCAGCATTACGGTCAACAACAGGAGCAGATGCCGATGCCGCCTGCGATCCGTACGAGCTGCTAGCGCCATACTGGTTGCTATTGTTATAGCTGCCATTATTTCCATTGCGCAAAACAGCCGGGCGATCAAGATCCGCATAGTTCGGCGTAGAGCCCGCTGCACCCACAGTGTTGCGCTGGCCAGCTGTGTTGTCGACCACTTTGGTGGGCTTCACTTCGGCCGCCGCCGATTTATGGCCCAACCCTGTGGCAACTACAGTAACGCGCAATTCACCGCTCATTTCCGGATCCAGCACTGTACCGACAACAACCGTTGCATTTTCTGAAGCAAATTCGTGGATAGCATTACCCACTTCTTCAAACTCGCCCATCGTGAGATCAAAGCCAGCGGTAATGTTGACAAGAATACCGCGTGCGCCTTGCAAATCCACGTTATCCAGCAGCGGGCAACGGATCGCTGCTTCTGCTGCTGCACGCGCACGGTTTTCACCGGAGGCCTTGCCTGTGCCCATCATCGCAACACCCATTTCCGCCATGACGGTGCGCACATCCGCAAAGTCTACGTTAATCATGCCATCATTGATGATCAGTTCAGCAATACCCTGCACTGCACCGAGTAACACATCATTGGCAGCCTTGAATGCCGTCAACAATGACGTGCTCTTGTCCATGGTCGTCAACAGCTTTTCATTCGGGATGGTAATCAGTGAATCGACATGCTCAGCCAACTCGGCAAGCCCCTGCTGGGCTACTGCCATGCGTTTTTTTCCTTCGAATGGAAACGGCTTGGTCACCACTGCCACAGTCAGGATACCCATCTCACGAGCAACCTGTGCAACCACCGGTGCGGCACCTGTACCTGTACCACCACCCATGCCCGCAGTAATGAAAACCATGTCGGCACCACGCAACACTTCTGCAATGCGGTCGCGATCTTCCATCGCAGCCTGACGCCCGATATCCGGGTTTGCACCAGCACCCAACCCTTTGGTCACGCCGCCGCCAATTTTCAGCACGGTGCCATTATCCAGGGCTTTCAAGGCCTGGG
>ERZ724517.153-NODE-153-length-41352-cov-15.775359_pt1 | contig 41352 bp, 34 predicted proteins | sample MGYA00376050_ERZ724517 | MGnify/ENA primary metagenome ERZ724517 (study PRJEB28724, sample SAMN07190886) | activated sludge metagenome | isolation source: activated sludge of sewage treatment plant in Hong Hong | place: USA: Christiansburg, Virginia | collected... | reverse complement strand
GCCTTTTGCCTTTTGCCTTTTGCCTTTTGCCTTTTGCCTTTTGCCTTTTGCCTTTTGCCTTTCCTAAAAAGCACAAAAGCCATGCTACGCATGGCTTTTTTTTAAAAATTCAATATAAACAATCATTATTTTTTTCTAAAGAAAATTCTAATTGGCACACCTTTAAAATTAAAATTTTCCCTCAATTTATTTTCAAGATAATTTTTGTACGGCATTTTAATATCATCTGGAAAATTGGTAAAAAATGCAAACGATGGTACATGCGTTGGCAATTGAGTAACGTATTTAATTTTAACTATATGCCCACGTACCACAGGAGCTCTGTAAGCTTCAATAGCCTTCAACATAATTTCGTTTAGCTTAGATGTTTGAACGTGTTGCATTTTACTATCATACACTTCAAGTCCAAGTTCCATGGCTTTTAAAATTCTTACTTTCTCTTTGGCAGATATAAATAGAATAGGCACATCGGAAAATGGTGCAATTTTTTGTTTCAATCTTTTCTCATAATCACGAGCAGTATTGGTATCTTTTTCAACAGTATCCCACTTATTCACCAAAATAACAACCCCTTTTCCTTTTCGTGTAGCCAAACTAAAAATGGTTACATCTTGTGCTGTAATTCCTTTCCCTGCATCAATTACTAAAAAGCAAACATCTGCCTCATCCATTGCTTTAATTGCACGAATAATAGAATAAAATTCTAAATCTTCTTTGTCTTTATTTTTCTTTCTAATACCTGCAGTATCTATTAAAACAAACTCTTTATTAAATAAATTATAGTGTGTATGAATGGCATCTCTAGTAGTTCCTGAAACTTCACTTACAATTGTTCTTTCAGCACCAATTAATGCATTCAATAAAGATGATTTTCCAACATTAGGCTGACCAATGATTGCAAACTTTGGCAACTGATTTTCTTTAGCAGCTTCATCAGACGCTTCTTTTGAAATTGGCTCTACCAAAGCATCTAACAACTCTCCAGTTCCTGTTCCACTAATACTACTAACAGTATAAATTGTTTCAAAACCTAATCCATAAAATTCACTTGCTTCAAATTCTCTTTGTCCGTTATCAACTTTATTTACAGTTAAGTAAACAGGTTTTTTACTTCTGCGTAAAACATGAGCCATTGCATCGTCTAAATCTGTAATTCCTGTAACCACATCAACCATAAAAATTATGGCATCAGCTTCTTCAATAGCAATTTTAACTTGCTTTCTAATTTCGGTTTCAAAAATATCGCTACTATCAGGCACAAACCCACCAGTATCAATAACATTAAATGTTTTGCCACACCATTCACTAACACCATATTGTCTGTCACGTGTAACACCACTTACGTCATCTACTATAGCTTTACGTTCCTCTAACAAACGGTTAAAGAAGGTACTTTTACCAACATTTGGTCGTCCAACAATTGCAACTGTATAACTCATAAACCCATCTCCCTAGATCACCCTAATTTAAATTAAAAAATTATGTACTAAGCTTCAGTAATGCTATGTAGCTGCTGTTGCGTCGCACACTTGTACTGTATATTTACAATCAACAAAAAAATCTTCTAGTTAACCTTCAACACTCTAACTTGTACTTTCTTTCTTCTCTCAACTCCCATCTAACATCTCTCATCTTCTACCTCCAACCTTCTCCCTTCTGCCTTCTACCTCCAACTTTCTATCTCCTCCTAATACCCAAACTCCTTCAGCTGCAAATCATTGTCCCTCCACTTAGGTTTCACTTTAATAAATAATTCCAAAAATACTTTTCGTTCAATAAACTGTTCAATATCTTGTCTTGCCAACATGCCCACTTGCTTAACCATTTGCCCATTTTGTCCAATTAAAATTGCCTTTTGGGTTTCTCGTTGAACAACAATATCTGCTTGAATTTTAACCAATGTTTCTTTCTCTTTAAACTCATTCACCATTACTGCAACATGGTAAGGAATTTCATCTTCAAACAACTGATAAACTTTTTCACGAATAATTTCACTCACAAAAAATCTAGTTGGCAAATCACTTAAATCATCTTCATTGTAAAAAGGATTGCCTTCTGGCAACAATTCCACAATTGCATTAATCAACTTGGTTATATGATGTTGCTGCAATGCAGAAACCTTAATTACTTTTTTTACATACGGTTTGGCTTCAAAAAAAGCTGCTGCTTGAGCAATTCTTCCATTAACAGCCAAATCAATTTTATTTAAAATAAGCAAACAAGGCACATTTAATTTCAACTGTTCAAACATTAAATGGTTTGTTTCAAAATCGTCGTTTACATCTATAATTAATAATCCAACATCGGCATCTTCTAAAGCACTTTTTACAGCTGCCATCATTTTTTCGTGCAACTTATATTTGGTTTCAATGATACCAGGAGTATCGGAAAAAACAATTTGATATTCGGAAGGTTTGGTTAAAAAACCTTTAATTCGGTGACGTGTAGTTTGAACTTTTGGCGACACAATGGCCATCTTCTCCCCCATTAAAGCATTGAGCAAAGTGCTTTTGCCTGCATTGGGTTTACCAAATATGTTTACAAAACCAGATTTCATAATTTCAAAAATATTAACCTTTAGTACAAAACTGATCAGTAAAGTTACAGTTGTACAAAATTAAAAAAGTCTCGCCGTTAGCGAGACTTTTTCCTAAGTTGCGAGGATAGGGTTCGAACCTATGACCTTCGGGTTATGAGCCCGACGAGCTACCGCTGCTCTACCTCGCGATTTATTGGATTGCAAAAGTAACAGTATTAAAGTTAACTGCCAAACTTTATTTTAAATAATGTCAATATTTTTTATTGCATCATTTCCTTTACCAAAACAAAGGAAACAGTAAACAAAACATTGTTCTATTTGCAATTTGTACAAAAGGTTTTACGATTGCCGTTATTTTCGTTCTTTCGTAATTCTAAAAATAGCTAATGGGCATTGTTCGCAAGCAATCAATTGCTTCATCAATTTACATTTATATTGGTTTTTTAATTGGTGCATTTAATTTATTGTTTCTTTTTAAAAATTATTTCACCCCAGAAGAATTTGGTTTAACCAGATTGTTAATAGATGTATCTACACTATTGGCAATGCTTTGCACTTTTGGAAGCTGCCCAGCTACCATTAAATTTTTCCCATTTTACAAAGCCTATTTACCTCCTAAGAAAAACGATCTTCCGTTTTTAACCATTGTAGCTTGCTTGGTTGGCTGTATTTTATTTCTTTGTATAACCCCAATTTTTAAAGAATCGATTATTAGAAAGTTTGGCAAAAACTCTGCGTTGTTTGTACAATACTTTCATCTTATTTATCCCTTAACCATTAGTTATGCATTTTGGTATTTATTAGAATCTATTGAATGGAGTTTACAAAACACAGTACTCACCAACTTTTTAAAAGAAATTGGGTTTAGATTAATAACCACCATTTTAATTGGTATTTATATTTTACAATGGATAAATTTTAACCAGTTTATTGTACTGTTTTCTTTTATGTATATTATTCCAGTATTAATACTCATTATACATTTATACAAACTAAACTATTTTAATTTTAGCTTACAAGTTAGCAAAGTAACCAAACGTTTAAGAAAACATATCCTCACTTTTAGCATATTTATTTTCTCGGGTCAAGTACTTGGTTTAATTGCCAGAACTTCCGATACCATTATCATTTCAAGCCAATCGGCAGGCGGCTTAAGCGATACTGCTGTTTTTACCATTGCCACTTTTTTAATTGCCTTAATGGAAGTACCTATGAGAGGAATGATGGGCATTGCTGCATCTATTATTGCCTATGCATGGAAAGATAAAGACATGCTAAAAATTGAGGAAATGTATAAAAAAACAGCCCTTAATTTAACCATTATTGGCTTGGCTATTGGTTGCGTTATATTTTTAAATGCTCACAATTTGGTAAGCTATTTTGGTCCAGTGTATGGTTCATTACCAACCATTATTTTAATTTTAGGTGTTTCTAAATTGGTTGATTTAGGTACTGGCCTTAACTCACAAATTTTACTTTCCTCTAAATACTGGAAAATAGATTTTGGTACCAATATGTTCTTTGTTTTTTTATCTATTCCACTCAACTATTATTTAATCAATCGTTTTGGTTTGGTGGGTTCGGCTTATGCCAATTTTATAGCTACTTTTATTTACAATTTGGTGCGTTTGTTGTTTATTTTAAAGCTGTTTAAAATGCAGCCTTATTCTTTTAAAAATGTACAAACAATAGCTATTGGCGTAATCGCTTTTTTTATCAGTTATAGTATTCCTATCTTTCCAAATTTTTTTATAGATGCAGTAATACGTTCACTCATATTTGTAAGCATTTATGGTGTTGCAATCATTGCATTTAAAACATCGGAGGATATGAATGAATTATTTTTTTCAACCTTAAAAAAAATGGGTATTCGTAACAACAAATAGCCAACACCAAAATTGAATATGTTTTTAAAAGGCTTCTTTATACAAACTGCAAAAGGTATTCTTATAAGAACACCTAAAAGAATTGCACTTTTTTTTACATTTTTAAAAGAAAAGAATGCTTTTAAAAAGTTGAATGATGGGCGTTTTACTGTTCTTACAAAAGACATTTATCCTTGCTTAAACGATAGAGTAACTACTACACCATTTGACAGTCATTACATTTATCACCCTGCATGGGCAGCAAGAATTTTAGCAAAAACAAAACCTTCTTCTCATGCCGATTTTTCATCAATATTATCTTTTAGTAGTATTGTGAGTGCATTTATACCTACTAAGTTTTACGACTACCGTCCGGCTAATTTAAACTTAACTAATTGGGAAGGAGATTTTGCAGATTTGTGCAATCTTGATTTAGCCGACAATAGCTTTACGTCAGTATCATGTATGCATACTGTAGAACATATTGGTTTAGGAAGATATGGCGATGCATTAGACCCTAAAGGCGATATTAAAGCCATTAACGAATTGCAACGTATTACTGCCAGCAATGGAGATATTTTATTTGTTACCCCAGTTGGTAAACAAAGAATTGAATACAATGCCCATAGAATTTATAGTTTTGAATTGGTGATAGAATTATTTGCTCATTGCACCTTGCAAGAATTTAGTTTAGTAACAGATGAAGGTGTGTTTAGTAACAATGCTGAAAGTACTTTAGTTCAACAACAACAATATGGTTGTGGTTGCTTTTGGTTTAAAAAAATATAACATGAATTTTATAAAAAACATTATTAAGTCAACTGTATTTTATAAAAATTATCAGCTTAAAAAAGAGGCTAATTTTCAATTACAAAAAAAACAAGATGAAGAAAGATTGTTGCCAAAAGCAATTTCTTTTTACAAACAGTTTATACAAGAAAATGAATTGGTTTTTGATGTAGGTGCAAATATTGGCAACAGAGTAAAAGCATTTTTAGCAATCAAAGCAAACGTAGTAGCAGTTGAACCTCAACCACAATGTTATACAGTTTTAGAAAACCAATTTCCGCAAATTAAAGTTGAAAAAATTGCGTTGGCTTCAACACCAGGAAGTATGAAAATGCACATAGCCAACGATTCAACCATTTCTACTTTAAGCCCAGATTTTATTAAAGCAACTAGTAAAGAAAGGTTTAAAAGTTATACTTGGAACCAAACCATTGATGTTCAAGTTTCAACACTCAACAACTTAATTGAGTTGCATGGCAAACCAGCTTTTTGTAAGATTGATGTTGAGGGTTTTGAACTTGAAGTTTTAAAAGGATTAACACAACCAATTCCTTGTTTGTCTATTGAATATTGTGTGCCAGAAATGCAACAAGCATTGGTAGATTGTGTTGATTATTTACATCAATTACAAATAGAAGGTTTGTTTAATTATAGCATTGAAGAAACCATGGAATTTCATACTTCATGGATGACGTATGCAGAGTTTAAAAAACACATTTCAACAGAAGCATTTAAGCAAACCTTATTTGGTGATGTTTATTTTAAAACAGAAAATATTTAAGCATGTTTACAGTAGGAACACAAAACGAAGCAAATAGATATCAATGGACGGAAGCAACCTTAAAAAAAATTCCTGCAGGCTATAAAATTTTAGATGCAGGTGCAGGCGAATGTCAGTTTAAAAAATATTGCACCCATTTAAATTATGTGTCACAAGATTTTGCTCAATACAATGGCGATGGAAATGTTGGCTTACAAATGGGTAGTTGGGACAATACTCAATTGGATATTGTGTCAGACATTACATCAATACCTGTAGCTGACGGAAGTTTTGATGCTGTAATGTGTACAGAAGTTTTAGAACATGTGCCAGACCCTGTTGCAGCTTTAAAAGAAATGAATAGAACCTTAAGAAGTGGTGGTTATTTAATGATTACAGTTCCTTTTGCAAGCCTTACTCATTTTGCACCTTATCATTTTGCCAGTGGTTTAAATAAATTCTTTTTTGAACATCATTTAGGAGCAATGGGTTATACTATTTTGCAGCTAGAACAAAATGGCAACTACTTTGAGTTTATTGCACAAGAAGTACGCAGGGTAAAACATGTAGCCAAAAAATACAGCAAAGGCTACAATATTTTCGATAAAATAATTACCCACTTGCAATTGCTTTCTTTACAAAAATTTGCAAAAAGCAACAACAACTCAGAGGAATTATTGAGCTTTAATACATTTGTTTTTGCACAGAAAAAATAAATACTAGAATTTTTTATCTCATATCCGATTGATATATTTGAAATACAAAAAAATATTAATGCTGCATAGATATAAGATATGTTTATTTATTTCCCTATCTATCTTTTCTCTTCTTGCATCAGCACAGGTTAATTTATTAAATGGATTAGTGGCAAACTATCCATTTAATGGAAATTCAAATGATATAAGTGGAAATAACTTTAATGGGGTTATAGCAAATGGTCCAGTTTTAACATCTGACAGATTTGGCAACCCCAATAGTGCATATTATTTTGATGGCATTGATGATTTTATAAAAATTGCTGATAATGGGGCTTTTTCAACACCACAAATAAGTATCGTTGCGTGGTTTCAAACAGAGTCAAGTGCATTACAATGTATTGTTGGCAAAAGAAGTTACACAAATACTACTGCCACTGGTGGGGCACAATATCAAATGGCCATTAACTACAATTTATTTCCTGGTATTGTTTCGAATTTAGTTGGTAATAATAATACTTGTACTTCAATAAGTAGCTCTAGTTACTTAAACTCGAATGTTTGGCTCTGTAACACAAGGTGGTATTGTGTTGTAATTACTTTTGATGGAAGTAGACACAAAGTATATATAGATGGAACATTGAAAGTTGACCAACCCACATCATTTAATGGTTTTTTATCTTGTAATAGTGAAATTAGATTGGGGAATTGGTGGCAACTAGATATGTTGCCATTCAAAGGCAAAATTGATGATGTTCGATGGTATAATAGAGCTTTAAATCAAAGTGAGGTAAATGCACTTTTTGATAATTATGTTTCACCATCATCTGCAGATTTCTCCTATTCCCAAAACATTTGTAATCCGAGAACTATCCAATTTGCTAATGTTTCTTCAAATGCATCAAGCTATAGTTGGGAGTTTGGGAATAATACCTTTAACACAGGATCAGCAAATCCAACAGTTACTTATAGTAACTATGGTACATATAATGTGAAATTGAAAATTCAAACCACTTATGGATGTGTTGATAGTGTTACAAAAAGTATTCCTATAAACTTACAACAAGAAAATAGTTTAATTTCTAGTAATGATTTGTCTATTTGTACAGGTAATAGTACTTCTGTTAATATTTCAGATACAGGTCTCAATTATTGCTGGTCTCCCCAAACAGGTATTTCAAATATTAATTCTATAAATCCAACAATCACTCCTGCATCAACTACAACCTATAATTTTATTTCACAAACTTTGGGAACAAACCTAATTGTTAATGGAGATTTTTCTGCTGGAAATACAGGCTTCTCATCTGATTATAGTTCAGTAAGTCCTAATACGGTACAAAATCAATATTGGATTGGTAATAATCCTTCATCTTGGAATAGTGCTTTATCGTCTTGTACAGATCATACTACTGGTATTGGGCAAATGATGATGATTAATGGTTCTTCTACCCTTAACTCAAAAATTTGGTCTCAGGTAATTACAGTTACGCCTAATACTAATTATGCTTTTTCTACATGGGTTCAGTCATTGAATTCTTTAAACCCTGCAAGATTGAAATTCTCTATAAATGGTAACAATTTTAACACCAACATTAGTGCAGGATCTACTACTTGCCAATGGAGCAAGTTTTTTACCACTTGGAATTCAGGTAATAGTACAACTGCAACAATAAGTCTTGTAAATAATAATACAACACCAAATGGCAATGACTTTGCAATTGATGACATTTCTTTCAGTCAAGTTATCATGAAGCAAGACTCTATCAAAATTAATGTTACACCTCCTCCAAATGTTACAGTAACTTCATTACCAAATATTTTATGTGAAACTGATTCATCTCAATTAAACGCATCTGGAACAGTTAACTATTCATGGACACCAACAACTGGGCTTTCCAATCCAAATATTGCCAACCCAAAAGCATCTCCAACAACAACTACTACTTATACAGTATTAGGTTATGATGTTGTAGGATGTAGTAATAATAAATCTGTTACAGTTACCATTAATCCTAAACCCATTATTACAAAAAGTGCCAATCCAAATATTTGTAGAGATAGTGCAGTGCAAATTTCTGCTTCTGCAAACAATGCAAGTTCATATAGTTGGTTTCCTATTACTGGGTTAAATAATCCATCGATTAGTAATCCAGTTGCTTCGCCAATAATTAATACCAATTACATTATAACAGTTACTGGAACAAATGGATGCTCTAATAAAGATTCAGTATCAGTTGTGGTACTTTCAAAGCCAACTGTAAAAACAAGAATAGATACTACAGTTTGCAATCGTGTACCTGTTACTTTAACAACCAATAGTACTGGTGCAACTTCATTTAGTTGGTTACCAAATGTTGGGTTATCAAATGCAACAATCTCAAATCCAATTGCCACACCATCGATTTCAACACAATATATTGTTACGGCAGATAATGGTAGTTGTATTGCCAAAGATACCATTACCTTAAATATTCTTCCCTTACCAGCAATTACAAAAAGTGTTGATACTATAATTTGTAGAACAGGAGCAGCTAATCTATCAGCATCTGGTGGAATAAGTTATTCTTGGTTACCAGTTTATGCTTTAAGCAATACAACTAGTGGATTAACTATTGCAAGACCAGATACAACAGTAAAATACTATGTAACAGTTACAGGAAATAACAATTGTAGAAATACTGATTCAATTACTGTTACAGTAATCCCAAAACCAATATTTGCTTTGCTGCCATTCTCAGCAGCAATTTGTAAAGGAGATTCAATTTTATTAACTGCTTCTGGTGGTGACATTTATTCATGGACACCCAATACAAATATTTCATCAACAACATCTGCTATTGCAAGAGTTTATCCTTCGAATGCTACTACATATAAAGTGAGAATTACAAATTCTACATGTAAAATAACAGATAGCTTAACTTCATCTATTACATTGAATGGAACTTTAACTACATCTGTCACAAGTTCAAATAACATTGATTGTTCTCGTGGGCAGTCAACTTTACGAGCATCTGGTGGAGTTTCCTACGAATGGCTTCCAGCAGCTGGAATTATCAATCTTACATCAGCTTCTACAATTGTAACACCTACTAAAACAACTACTTATTATGTAAAGGTTACTGATTCAAAAGGTTGCATAGGTTTTGACTCTGTTAAAGTAAATGTTGATTTTACAATAGGGAAAAGTCAGTATGCTATTGCATCTGCATTTACACCCAATGGAGATGGAAAAAATGATTGTTTAGGGTTGAAATTGTGGGGATCGGTAACAGAATTAGATTTTGGTATTTACTCTCGATGGGGACATTTGCTTTTTCATACAACCAATATCAACGATTGTTGGGATGGAAAATATAAAGGACAACATCAAGACATTGGAACCTATGTGTATCAAATTAGAGCAAAAACTGCTTGTGGTAACGTTTATAGAAAAGGGACTATTGTTTTAATTAGATAGAAATATCAGCTGTCTACTATTTTTTGTTCCTTTATCTAAATTAATTACCCCATACTACATAACTTTCATTTTCTGTTTCAATAGTGGTGCCTATTTTGTGTTTTGAAACACTAATTTTTTTCAAGTTGTTAACCCAAGAATAGTGTTGCAAAAAAACTTCATCATTTAATTCCAATGGTTCTGCCTTTGTTTTTGGATGATAATGTACATGCATTCTAAATCGTCCATTTGGCTTAAGTACTCGTTTAATCTCTTTTGCAGTTTCTCCAAAATCATTTACATGATCAATGGCATTAACTGAAATTACTGCATCAAAGAAGCCGTTTTCAAATGGCATAGATTCAGCCATTGATTTTACAAACCTTGCTCTTTGCTCGTAACAATGAATTGGATAACCTGCTGCTACATAAGCATCCATTAAAGGGTCCAATGAAAATGTTTCACAATCTTTAAAAACTAGTGAACTAGGAAATGGACCAGAACCAATATCTAACAATCTCATTCCTATAAAATCATTCTCATTCAATAGCAAATCTTTTTCATATTTTACCATTTGATGAGTTTTAAAGAAGGTTAATATTGCACTAAGTTCGTTTGTTGCTGCTTTTACTTTATCAACTTCCTTTGGAGTAGAATGACCATATAATTCTGTTAAACTACCACTATACCAATTCTTATAATTTTCAATTTGTCTACGCCAAAATTTAATCTCAGCAAACTCCTTGTCTTTCCCTGTTAGTATATACATTAATCTCTCCAACTTTCTACCTAAGAAAAAATTCATTTTATTTTAGTTTTATCAATGCAAATTTGCAACTATTAGCTAAATGAACCAATAAAATGATTGTTATAGAATTAAGAGGAGGATTGGGAAATCAATTATTCCAATATGCAGCAGGCATTGCACTTTCAGAATTTCATAAAGTAGATTTAAGTGTAGACATAACTCAACTTAAAACTCCAGATGAAATATTAGGTACTTACAGAAAATATATTTTATCAGGCTTAGCAACTCCCCCATCAATTTATCATCAGAGAAAAACAGCAAGAATAACTTCCAAGCTGAATATTAATATTCAAAAAATATTACCAACTAAATTCAAAAACTTTTTTTACGAAAAACACTTTCACTATAACTCTTTATTTTGGAAAACAAATAAAGATGTTTTTTTAAGAGGAAACTTTCAAAGCGAAAACTACTTTAGAGAATTCAAAAAAAAGGTACTTGAAAAAATTGTTTTTTTAACAAATGAATTTTCCTTAGAAAGTATAGATATTTTAAACACAGTAAAACAAACCAACTGTATTTCCATTCATATTAGAAGAGGTGATTATGTTTCTAACTCAGTCGCAAATCATGTTTTAGGTACATTACCTATTGATTATTACAAACAAGCTTACAATGAAATTTTAAAAAAGGAATCCATTGATAAATGTTTCATTTTTTCAGACGATATTGAATGGGCAAAATTAAATTTGAGTTTTTTACCTAACTCAACTTTTATAAGTTCTATTGAGCAAAATAAAGATATAGTTGACTTTGTATTAATGCAATCATGCAAACACAATATAATAGCCAACAGCTCCTTCAGTTGGTGGGCAGCTTATTTAAATAGCAATCCCAATAAAATTGTGATTGCTCCAAAAAGATGGTTCAATCAAGTTGATTACAATACCAAAGACTTGTTTCCTGAAAGCTGGATTACAATTTAATGGATTTTTTTTCTGCTCTGTTTTTTTGAAACTGCAAATCGTTAACTTTCGTTTTTAAATTACAAACCAAAACGATTGACATGGGCATTAAATTCCGTTTAACCATTCTTAATTTTTTTCAATTTTTTGTTTGGGGAGCCTGGTTAATTACCATTGCTAATTTTTGGTTTGGTACTAAACATTGGGATGGAACTCAGTTTGGATTGGTATTTGGCACAATGGGAATTGCCTCTTTATTTTTACCTACATTAACTGGTATTATTGCCGATAGATGGTTAAATGCAGAAAAACTGTATGGCATTTTGCACTTGTGTTATGCAGCAGTTTTATTTTATTTGCCTCAAGTAACTACACCTACCAATTTTATTTATGTAATGTTATTGGCCATGTGTTTTTATATGCCCACCATTGCTTTAAACAACTCAATATCGTATACCATTTTAAAAAACAACAAAGAAGTTGATGTGGTTAAAGACTTTCCGCCAATAAGAGTTTGGGGAACTATTGGTTTTATTGTAGCCATGTGGTTTACCAACTTATCTGGCAACAAAGCAACTGCTTATCAATTTTATATTGCTGGTGCTGCTGCTATATTTTTAGGATTGTATTCTTTTTCGTTGCCACCATGTAAACCAGAACGTTCAAAAAATGATGATTCTTCTTGGGTTTCAACTTTTGGATTAAATGCTTTTAAATTATTTGCCAACTATAAAATGGCATTGTTCTTTATTTTTTCTATGTTTTTGGGTGGAGCATTGCAATTAACCAATGCTTATGGCGATGTTTTTTTAGATGAATTTAAAAATGTACCTCAATATGCCGATTCGTTTGTGGTGAAGTATTCAACCATTATCATGTCTATTTCTCAAATTTCTGAAACCTTGTTTATTTTGGCGATTCCATTTTTCTTAAAAAGATTTGGTATAAAAAAAGTAATGCTTATATCAATGGTGGCTTGGGTGTTGCGTTTTGGATTGTTTGCTTATGGAAACCCAACAGATGGTTTATGGATGATTGTTTCATCTTGCATTGTATATGGAATGGCATTTGATTTCTTCAATATTTCGGGTTCATTGTTTGTAGAAACTACCACCACTGCTAAAATAAGATCATCGGCTCAAGGGCTTTTTATGATGATGACCAATGGCTTTGGAGCAATTTTAGGCAGCTTTACATCGGGTTGGGCAATAGATACTTTTTTTACACACAACAAAGTAAGAGATTGGCAAAGCATTTGGCTTTCGTTTGCTGCTTATGCCTTAATTATTACCATATTGTTTGCTATTTTGTTTAAACACAAACACAATCCTCAAGACGTTGCAACTGTTAGCCATTAATATACCAAGTTTAAAAATATTTTTTAGCTTTTGATGTAGGACTGCAGCACTTTTGCTAAAATTTTTTGGAAACTATTATTTACTTATTTTTATGTTTTATACGAAACAAACTTTTCACTCAAACTCAATTGCTTTGAAAAAAATTACGCTTGTTGCAATATTGTTTATTGCAAGTTTTTTGAGCTTAGGTTTTAATGGTTATGCTCAATACAATCAACCCAATAATTCTGGAAAATGTGGATCTGACGTTTGGCTAGAAAACATGTTTAAAACTTATCCTTCTTACAAAGAATGGTACAATAAAGCTGAGCAGAAAATGGGCGAAGAAATACTTCGCAAAAAAGCAGCCATTGGCAGAAATTTAACTGCTGCACGTACCAATTCAATAGTTACCATTCCTGTTGTGTTTCATGTGGTTTTACCTGCAACTGGTGGTACTAGCCAAGCTACAATTACAGATGCAATGATTAATGCACAATTGCAAAAAATTAATGAAGATTATGGTGGTACCAATGCAGATAGTACCAATGCTACCAATTTTTATACTGTAAGAGGACATTCAGAAATTCGTTTTTGTTTGGCTCAACGTACACCAACCAATCAAGCTACCAATGGTATTGATCGTGTTGTATCGAGTACTGTTTCAAATTCTTCTCAAACCAACGATCCAATTAAAAGCACATCAGCAGGTGGTGCAGATGCTTGGGATCCGAATAGTTATATCAATATTTGGCTTTGTAATTTTAATGACCCAACTTTATTAGGTTATGGAACTTTTCCAATTGGCACTGCCGAAGGTGGTACAATTTTAAACCAACAAGGTGTTGTAGTGTTGGCTCAAAGTATTCCTGGTGGCAATGCTTCTCCTTACAATGGGGGTAGAACTTTAACCCATGAGTTAGGACATTTTTTTTGGTTGAGGCATATTTGGGGCGATGGTGGAGGTTGTGCAAATGATTTTCCGAATACTCCAGGTATTGATGATACTCCTGCACAAAGTGGTGCATCTTCTGGTTGTCCATCTGGTACAATTGCAGCAGGTTGTGGTTCACCAAATCCTCCAGGTAAAATGTACCAAAACTTTATGGATTATACCGACGATGGTTGTATGACGATGTTTACCAATGGACAAGGTACAAGAATGTTACAAGCATTAACAAGTTATCGCCCTAGTTTATTAACTTCAAATGGTTGTACTCCACCAATAGTATATGCATTAGATGCTTCTATAAATTCAATTGTTAGTCCAACTGCTTCTCAAACTTTTTGTAGCGTAACTAGCATTACGCCAACTGTTGTATTAAGAAATCCTGGAGCAACAACATTAACAACTGCAACTATAACCATGAGTTTAGATGGTGGTGCCCCTACCAATTTTAGTTGGACAGGTTCTTTAACTACTTTAACCAATATCAATGTTACACTACCAACTTTAAATGGAATAACACCGGGTAATCACACTTTACAAATTTGTGTGATTAATCCAAATGGAGGAACAGATTTAGACAATACCAACAACTGCAAAACAGTGAGTTTTAATATTGTGAGTGGCAGTTCTGGTGGGGTTTTACCTCCTGTTGTTGAAGGTTTTGAAGGTTCAACTTATCCATCTACTGGATGGACATTAACCATACCAACTGGTCAAGCAGCAACAACACCAGCCAATTGGGAAAAAGTAAATAACTCAGCAACTTTTGTTGCCAAAACTGGCAATAGTGCCATAAGAGCCAATTGGTGGAGTTGGGCAAATGGTAGAATTCATTATTTAAACTTACCTGTTGTAAATTTTGCTCCAGGCAATTTTGATAATGCTTATATGACTTTCCATTATGCATTTAGAGCGTATGATGCAGCATCTGGCGATTCGTTGGCAGTTCAAATTTCAACAGATTGTGGAATAACTTGGAGTACACTTTGGGAAAAAGGTAGAACTGCATTAGCCACCAACAGTGCTTTTGCTACAAGTCAATATGGCGTAGGCACACCAGTTATAGCTTCAGATTGGACTCAAACTCCTATTAATGTTAATTTGAATGCTTATAAAACAGGACCAATTTATTTGCGTATTAAAGCAAGAAGTGGATTTGGCAATAATTTATATTTAGATGATATTAATTTAATTGGTTCTAATGCAGTAACCAATGACGCAAGTCTAACTGCTATCAATAGTCCAATTGCAGAATCTTGTAACAATACATTTACACCACAAGTTGTTATTAAAAATGTAGGTATTGCACCATTAACAACTGTAAGTGTTGGTTATAGAGTAAACAGTACAGTAATTGCTCCACAATTATTTACTTTAAGCACTCCTTTAGCAAGTGGAGCAAGTACAGCACTAACTTTAACTGCATATACAGGAGCTGTAAACAATGGAAGTAATGTAATTAGAGCATATACTTCTTTGCCAAATGGCACACCAGATTTACAAGTGAACAATGATAGTTTAAGCAAAACATTCCTTGTTAATTTAGCATCTCCATTGCCTATTGTAGAAGGTTTTGAAAGCACCACTTTCCCTCCTGCTGGTTGGCAATTAATTAATGGCAATCCAGGATCATTAACTTGGGAAAGAACAACAGGAGCTTCTAAATCTGGTTCTGCTTCGGCTTATATGAACAATTACAATTACACCGACGAAGGTGAAGTAGATTATTTAAGAAGCCCGTTGGTGAAATTCAATCCTACGTTTGATAGTTCTTTACTTACTTTCCAATATGCATATAAAATGTATAGCAATGCCTATACTGGCGATACATTGTCTGTTGTTGTTTCTACAGATTGTGGTGCTACTTGGAGTGCTCCAATTTGGTCTCGTGGTGGCACACAGTTAGTTACATCTGCTGGTTTTAATACAGGCAATTGGGGGCCATTGGCAGCAGATTGGACAAGCTCTCCAATTTCTATAGATTTAGGTGCATACAAAAACAGTGGAAATATTTTTATTGCCTTTAAAGCAAGAAATGGTTTTGGACAAAACTTATTTATAGATGATATTAATATTTATGAAAAGTTAGTACCCAATAGAGATTTAACCATTTCTGAAATAGTTGAACCATTCAATTTTGTGTGTAATGCACCATTTACACCGATAATAAAAGTTACGAATGTTGGTAAACAAACTGTTACTAGCTTAACTGTATCTTATACTTTAACAGGTGCAACTCCGGCATTGGTAACACAAAATTTTACAGGTTTAAATATACCTAGAAACGGAAATACAACTTTAACTTTAAACCCAGTTACAGCAACACTTCCAGCTGGTTACGATTTTAAATTTTACACATCATTACCCAATGGTTTGGCAGATGAAGCTCCAGCAAACGATACAGCTAAAATACTTTCGTTTTTAAAACCAACTGTTGCTTTACCATTGGTTGAAAGTTTTGAAGGATCAGTTTTCCCTCCAACAGAATGGACCATTACCAATACCAATGGTGATAGAACTTGGGAGAAATTTACAAGCCCTAAAATTGTTGCATCAGATTTAAATTCTGCAGCAGGTTTTAGAAATAGAAACTATGCCAATGTTGGTAGAGTTGATTATTTAGTTTCGCCTGTTGTTAAATTCACCCCCAACATTTCAGATTCAACTATTTTAAGATTTGACGTAAGTGCAGTATCGTTTCAATACCCTGGAAGTACTTCTATTCCTTTAGATACTTTACAAGTTGAAACTTCTACCGATTGTGGTAAAACATGGGTTTCTATTTATAAGAAATGGGGCGATGAATTACAAACCATTCAAAACCCTAACTACAATTATGTAGATAGTTTCTTTAGCAATTCTAAATCGCAATGGAGAACAGATTCTATTAACTTAGGAACACAGATGTACAATGGTGGAAATTTACAAGTACGTTTTAAAAATACTGGCTTCAATGGCAACAATATTTTTATTGATAAAATAAATTTATATGCAAAAACAGTAGCTCCTACTTTAAAAGCCAATGGGTTTATGATTGTTCCAAACCCTGTAAGAAATACGTTTAGCATTCAACATTATTTAGCACCAACCAATTTAAGAGGTGTAGGATTTTATAATGCTGCTGGCCAAAGATTAATGTATCAATCGTACAATGGTAATGCCGATTCATATTTAAATTTCAATATCAGTCGCTTTGCAGCAGGTGTTTATTTTGTTAAAATGGAATACACCAATAAAACTATTACAGAAAGAATTATTAAGTTATAATCAACTATTTTCAATTCATAAAAAATCCTGCAATTTTAATTGCAGGATTTTTTGTTTCTATAACAAAAACAATGATTTTACAATTTTTCAAACCCCTATTTTTACAACAAATTTATTGGAATGATTTATAGAAGTAAAGCACCTTTAAGAATAGGTTTAGCTGGAGGAGGAACTGATGTTAGCCCTTATAGTGATGAGTTTGGAGGTGCCATTTTAAATACAACCATTTCTTTAAATGCCTATGCTTCTATCGAACCCACAACCTCTGGTGGTATTGTTTTACAAGCATTGGATAGAAAAGAAGAAGAACAATATACCCTACTGAATAAATTGCCCATTAATGGAACTCTGGATTTATTAAAAGGTGTGTACAATAGAATTCAGAAAGATTATAATTTTCCATTAACCAATTTTAAGCTAAGTACTTATGTAGATGCTCCTGCTGGCAGTGGTTTAGGCACATCATCTACCCTAGTTGTTGCCATTATTGGTGCATTTGTAGAAATGCTAAAACTTCCATTGGGCGATTATGATATTGCACATTATGCGTATGATATTGAAAGAAATGATTTGCAATTGGCTGGTGGTAAACAAGATCAATATGCTGCAACATTTGGTGGTGTAAACTTTATGGAATTTTACGATAACGATAAGGTAATTGTAAATCCTTTAAGAGTTCGTTCAGAATATTTAAGTGAGTTAGAAAATAATTTAGTACTTTATTTTACATCTACTAGCAGAGAAAGTGCAACCATCATAAAAGAACAACAAAAAAATGTGGCCGCTAAAAATGAAAAAAGCATTGATGCAATGCACCAACTAAAAGAGCAAGCCAAAATGATGAAAGATGCATTACTAAGGGGTCAGCTAAATGAAATTGGCAAAATCTTAGATTATGGGTTTCAGCAAAAAAGAAATATGGCTCACAACATTTCTAACAATAGCATTGAAGCCATTTACGAAGCTGCAAAAAAAGCTGGTGCAACTGGTGGAAAAATTAGTGGTGCTGGTGGTGGTGGATTTATGGTTTTTTATTGCCCTGGCAATACACGTTATCATGTTATGGAAACCTTAGCTAGTTTTGGTGGCGTAATTAGACCCTACAGTTTTACAAAACATGGTTTAAAAACTTGGACTACATTTTAAATAAAAACAATTTGCAATTATTACAAATCATTCTATGCAACAAAAAATAAATTCAATTATTCAAGCATCCATAAATGTTAAACAACAAATTTTAACCGATGCTACTTTACAACAAACAATTGCAAATTGTGTAACCTTAATTGTAGATGCTTTTAACAAAGGCAACAAAGTATTGTTTTGTGGAAATGGTGGAAGTGCTGCAGATGCACAACATTTAGCTGCTGAATTTAGTGGCAGATTTTATATTGATAGAAAAGCTTTACCAGCAGAAGCATTGCATTGCAATAGTTCTTACTTAACTGCTGTGGCCAACGATTATAGCTACGATGTTATTTATGCAAGATTGCTTGAAGGAATTGGCAATAATGGAGATGTAATCATTGGTTTAAGTACCAGTGGAAATAGTAAAAATATTATTAACGCATTTGAAGTTGCCAAGCAAAAAAACATTACTACTATTGGCTTTACAGGTGCAACAGGTGGTGCAATGAAAGATTGTAGCAACTACTTAATTAATGTGCCAAGCACAGATACACCTAGAATTCAAGAGAGCCATATTTTATTAGGTCATATTATTTGTGAATTAGTTGAAGCTGCCATTTTTTCATCAACAAAATAATTTACCTTGTTTAATTTGAACAATATCGATGCTTCATGGACACTTTTCTTAGATAGAGATGGTGTTATCAATCATGAAAAAAAAGCCAGCTATATTTTTAATTGGGAAGAATTTAATTTTTATGATGGTGTAAAAGAAGCCATGAATATTTTAAACAATCGCTTCAATAGTATTGTAATGGTTACCAATCAAAAAGGCATTGGAAGGCAATTAATGAGTGTTGATGATTTAGATAACATTCATACAAATATGAAGAGTGAAATTGAAACCCATGGTGGAAGAGTTGATAAAATTTATTATTGTCCAGATTTAGATAGCCATTCCATCAACAGAAAACCCAATGCTGGAATGGCATTGCAAGCAAAAAAAGATTTCCCTGCAATAGATTTCAAGAAAAGTATTATCGTAGGCAACAAATTAAGCGATATGCAATTTGGCCGAAATGCTGGCATGTTTACAATTTTTGTTGCAACTACAAACCCTGAAACGCCTTACCCACACGAGCTAATAGATGCACGTTTTAACAATTTACTTCACTTTGCCGAAGCTTTAACAAAAGCCTAAATTTTAGCTATAAATTAAAGAACCTCGTAATTACAAATACAAGTTTGTATTTTACAACTCAATTTTATGTTATGAAGTTTATACCTATACTTTTAAGTTTTTTATTGTTACAACATTTTGCTTTTGCACAAAAGTTAACTACTGCAAATAAGCAACAATTGCAACAATCAGAAATAAGTATACTTCAATATGCTAAAGATTTTGTGATGGCTGAAGAAGCTGTTGACAGATATAGAGCTGATAGTTTTTTTACAAGAGGTTTTGTAAAAGCATTAAAAACCCCATTTTCATTTTATTACAATTTCGATTCAATTAAAACTATTTCTAAACTCTATGCACCCGATAGTAGTTTTAAAATTTTCACTTGGCAATTGTCTAAAGATTTAAGTTCTGTGCATCAAAAAGGTGCAATACAAATGAATACTGCTGATGGAAGTTTAAAATTAATTCCACTTTTTGACAATTCAGAAAACAGTGATAGACCAACAGATTCCATCAGAAACAACCAACGCTGGATTGGAGCTTTGTATTATAAAATAATTATGAAAACCTACAACAATAAAAAATATTATACGCTTTTAGGTTTTGATGAAAACAATGAACGTACCAACAGAAAATGGATTGATGTGCTTTCTTTTGACGACAATGGAAATGCATCTTTTGGAGGAAGATTTTTTCAATATCCCAATGATGATATAAAACCCAAACAACCTGCTTTTAGATTTTGCTTAGAATATAAAAAAGATGCAAAAGCTCGTTTGAACTATGATGAAGAAATGGACATGATTGTTTTCGATCATTTGATTAGTGAAGAAGGCAACCCTACACAAAGACATACTTTAGTTCCTGATGGTGATTTTGAAGGCTTTAAATGGGAAAATGGAAGATGGGGTTACGTTGCTAAACTATTCGATTATCAGGTAGATATGAGAGGCGTAGATCCCATGTTGGGCAATGCACCTGTGCCTATGCCAATTAAGGATGTGAAACCTAAAAAATCGAAAGACAATGACAATCCTTATAGGGTTGATGATAAGAAAAAGAAGAAAGAAGATCCCCGACAAAGAGAAGAATATTAATTCCTACTTACTATTTTATAACTCTAGGTATATGTTGCTCTAACAACATACAATCGGCTAAAACTATTGCTGTTACTGCTTCTACAATTACAGGAGCTCTTAAAGCAACACATAAATCGTGACGACCTTTTATAGAAAAATCTTCTACCAAGCCGTTGTCCCAATTTAAACTTTGTTGTTCTTTTGGTGTAGATGCAGTTGGTTTAATTGCCAACCTAAAAACCAATTGATTGCCATTTGTAATTCCACCAACAACGCCACCAGCATGATTGGTTTTGGTTTTTCCTTCCGTATTTTCTATTGCATCGTTGTGCTGTAATCCAAACATTCTAGCTGACGCAAATCCAGTTCCAAATTCAATTCCACGTACAGCAGGTATTGCAAACATTGCATGTGCCAATAAAGATTCAACACTATCAAAATATGGTTCTCCTAAACCAACTGGTAACCCGTTTACTTTACATTCAATTAATCCCCCAACAGAATCTTTTGCATCAATTGCTCTTTGTAATCCTTCTTCAACATTGGCAATTCCGCCAACTTCTACTACAGCTGCATGAATTGAAATTTCTTGCATTAGCTTTTTTGCAATTGCACCAGCTGCTACTAAACCTGTTGTTAACCTTGCACTAAAATGTCCACCACCTCTAAAATCTTCATGCCCACCAAATTTTTGATGTGCTACCCAATCGGCATGGCTTGGTCTTGGGAAACTTCTTTGTTTAGCATAATCCTCACTTCTTGTATTGTTATTCTCAAATAAAATTGTGATTGGAAAGCCCGTTGTTTTGCCATTAAAAATTCCACTTTTAAAAATTGGATAATCAGCTTCTTGTCTTGGTGTTGTACCTTTTTGTTTGCCTCCTTTTCTACGCTCTAAATCTTCTAATAAATCTGCTTCAGCTAATGCCAATCCTGCTGGTACACCATCTATTGTAATGCCCACACATTCGCCATGGCTTTCACCAAAAATTTGTACTTTAAAAATTCGTCCAAAAGAATTCATGCAAAAACTATTTGTTGTAAAAATACAATTTACGGCAAAATGTATTTTTTTAATATTGAACTATTGTTTTACGAAGGGCTCTAAAGCAGTAGCAATGTTTCTATCATTGCTTAAACGAGGAACTTTATTTTGCCCACCAAGTTTACCAATACTTCTCATGTAATTGATAAATCCGTTTTTCTCAATTTTTCTAACCACTAATTTTTGTAAAATGTTACCAGTTATTAAATCATCATAATAAACATTTCTGCTTCTTAAACTAGCATCCACTTCATCAATAAACAATTGCATATCCGCTGGTTCATTCTCAAATTCAATAAACCATTCATGGTAACTTTTCCCTTTATCTTGAGCAATGCTAGGAGCAACAGTAAACTCTACAACACTTACATTCATTTGTTTTGCAACACTTAATAAAGCAAACTCAACTTCTTCTCCAATTACATGTTCACCAAAGGCAGAAATAAAATGTTTAATTCTACCACTTACAATTATTCTATACGGATTGAGACTCACAAACTTCACAGTATCGCCAATATTATAACCCCATAAACCTGCATTGCTATTAATTATCAACGCATAGTTCTCTCCTATCTTCACATCATTTAAAGTTAACCTAGTTGGATTTTCATTAAACACTTCTGCCGCAGGAATAAATTCATAAAAAATACCACTGTTAGTATTTAACAACATCCCTTCTTTATCTTGTGTATCTTGAAAAGCAAAGAACCCTTCACTTGCAGGAAACAATTCTATGTAATCAATTTTTTTACCAATACTTTCAAATAGTTTGGCTTTATAAGGTTCAAAGTTTACACCACCTTGCACCATAACACTAAAGTTGGGAAATAAATCTTTTATTTTTCGTTCACTCACTTCCGTCAACCTATCAAAATACATTTGCATCCAAGGTGGAATACCACTAATTAAAGTCATGTCTTTAGTAATGGTTTCTTGTACAATTTTATCCAGCTTTATTTCCCAATCTTCAATACAATTGGTTTCATAAGATGGCAATTGATTGCTACGCAAATATTTTGGTACATGATGATTTACAATTCCACTCAATCTTCCTGTTGGAATATTGGCAACTCTTTCTAACACAGGACTGCCACTTAAAAAAATCATTTTACCATTTGCAAAAGCAGTATTTCCCGTTTCTGCCATATAGCACAAAAGTGCATTTCGTGCAGTATTAATGTGGTTTGGAATAGAATCTTTTGTAATAGGAATATACTTTACACCACTTGTTGTACCACTTGTTTTAGCAAAATAAATGGGTACACCTTTCCATAAAACATTTTGTTTACCTTCTTTAATTTGCTCTATATAAGGTTTCAATAATTCATAATCTCTAATAGGTACAGCCTCTGTAAACTCTTGGTGTGTTTGTATTTGCTGAAATTGATGATCTTTTCCAAATACAGTATGTTTTGCGTTTTTTATTAAAGAAGAAAATATAACTTGCTGATCTTTTTCAGCATGAGCCATATTTTTTTTTACCTGATTATTGATGTAATTGGCAAAGGGTTTGGCCAAGATTGATTTTAAATTCATGCTGTAATCATTTTGCCATTAATAGGCGTAACTGTATTCAATAGCTCCTACCAATTGTTTTTGTTTGTCGTAGCAAGTTTCTTTTTGTTTCAACCCATTTTCTAAATAGGTATATCGCCAAGTATTGTAATTTTTTCCTGCTGCCAATACTTGTATCATTTGTTTTATTCTTCCCGTTGCATCGTATTCAAACATAAAATCTGGTAACATTTTTTGTGCAATAGAATTAAATCTTACAATATCTGTTAGTTGCTTTTTCTCGTTGTAGTAATAATAATACGCTTCAGTATATCGTCCATTTCTTTTCCAGTTTTCTACGGCAACCATTTTTTGATCATCTAACACAAATTCTACAAAGGTTGTATCCGTATTGTTTTTGATACGATACATTTTTGTTGGCTGATGTTCAGCATTAAAAAACCATATATGATGCTCTGATGTAAAACTGTTCATAAAAGTATCGGTAGTAGCAGATGTAATATTTTGCAATAAGCCTGCTGCATCATAAATGTAATCTGTAACAGTAAAAATATCTTTCGTTATTGTTTTTGTTTTATTAATGATTCCATTGTTATAGTAAGAAAATAAAGTAGACACAACAGATTCGCCATTCTTGGTTTCTGTTACAATTTCACTAGCATCTTTATTTATTTTTTGTTGTACTAAAAACCCTTCTACAGTTGAATTGTCGGCCTCTTTACTAATTGCTGTTACTGTTCTTACTTTATTGTTCAGTAACAATTTTTGCTGAGCATTGCTTTGTTGTGTTGCCAACAAATCGTTGTAATAATATTGTGCATGAACTGTTGCAAAAGTTGCAAACAACAAAATAATATATAAAATAAATTTCTTCATAAAATTGTAGTAGCTTCAAAAGTAACTATCAAATGCACAACCTACAAAAAGAGATTGTATTTGAGTTGGTAGCAATAGCTTTGTACTGTATTTTTAATCAAACGTTAACAGCAAAGTTGGAATATTACAGCAAATACAAGTATTAAAAATAGAATTCGTAATCACTTTACTTTTTTAATTGAACACATATTAATTAAACATGAACAATACAGCAGTAAGCGATAGTTTTTTAAGATTGGTAAACATTATGAATGAACTTAGAGAACAATGCCCATGGGATAAAAAACAAACTATACAAACACTTCGTCCTTTAACAATAGAAGAAACTTATGAATTAACAGATGCCATTACTAAAGAAGATTGGCCCAACATAAAAGAGGAATTGGGCGACGTTTTATTGCATATACTTTTTTATAGCAAAATAGGCAGTGAACAAAAACAATTTGAGTTAGATGAAGTAATCAATGGAATTTGTGAAAAACTAATTGTTAGACATCCACATATTTATGGCGATGTGAAAGTAAACAATGAAGAAGATGTAAAGAAAAACTGGGAACAAATTAAACTACAAACTGGTACTAAAAAATCTGTTTTAGGTGGCGTACCAAATGGTTTGCCAGCTTTAATAAAAGCTACAAGAATACAAGAGAAAGCAAAACAAGTTGGCTTTGAATGGGAAAACAAAGAAGATGTTTGGAAAAAAGTTGAAGAAGAAATGGCTGAACTTCAAGAAGCCGTTGAATGCAACAATCAATTGCACATTGAAGAAGAATTTGGAGATGTGCTGTTTAGCTTAATTAATTATGCACGGTTTTTGAAAGTAGATGCAGAAGGTGTATTAGAAAAAACAAATCAAAAATTTATGTACCGTTTTATTGAAATGGAAAAAATTGCAACAGCACAAGGTAAATCCTTTGTGGATATGAGTTTAACAGAAATGGATGCTATTTGGAATGAAGTAAAAAAGCAAAAAAAATAAATTGATTTACACAATTAAACAAACCATTTTAAAGCATGGCTATTTATTGTTAATAGCTATTTGGCTATATACAATATCGCTAATTGTAACTCAATATACAACCAATAGTTTTTCATTAAAAAAAACACAATCCTTTTTAACTGAACAATTACAGTTAAAAGAAAAAGATGTTTATACACTTACAGAAGATACTATTTTTTTACAAAACGTTTTAAGCAATAAACGTATAGAAAGTGAGCAAATTAAATTAACACAAAAGCCGTATGGCATTTTTGTTTATGAATTAAATGACAGTTCCAATCCATCTTTACTTTATTGGAATAGCAACAAATATTCTATTGCAAAAACCGATGTACTTTCAAATGATGGTAGCCATTATGTAAACTATCAAAACGGCAGTTTTGAAATCATCAAAAAAACAACTGTTGTAAACTCTAGAACAACAATATTTATTGGTATTGTTCCAATTAGATGGAACTATTTTCTTGAAAATAAATACCTCAAAAGTTACTTTGCCGATAATGCTGACATAGAAAATTATTACGAAATTTCTAACAATGAAAATGCAACGCCAATACTGAATATTTTAGGACAAAAAATTTATGCAATTGAGAGAAAGCAAGACATTCCAAAGCAAGGTTACAATTGGGCAACAATAATTACAAGAAGTTTTGCAATTTTATTTTTACTCATTTTTATCAATGCTATTAGTGCCGAAGTAGTATTAAGAAATGGCATAAAAAAAGGATTTTCTTTTTTATTGATTGCAGTTTTTATATTAAGGCTATTGAGTTATTTATTTCCTTTTCCTTTTGAGTTTGGCAAGCTTCCATTATTTGATGCAGCTATTTATGCTTCAAACAATATTCATCCATCTTTGGGCGATTTATTGATTAATGCAATTTTGGTATTTTGGCTAGTCATATTTTATAAATTTAGTTCAGCAAATCATACACCAAAGCTTTTAAAAAAGACAAGTACAATACAAGCCTACTTTGCTATAGGCATGTACACTTTCATAACATTTTTTTTAGCCAATATTATTAGAAGTTTAGTATTAGACTCTAAAATTTCTTTTGATGTAAGCAATTTTTTTAGTTTAAATATTTATAGTGTAGTAAGCTTTATTATCCTTTGTTTTTGTAGCTTAATATTTTATCATTTATCTCATATTCTATTTAGCTTTTTATTAAAAAGCAAACTTGCCTTATTTCAAATAGTTGCTGCAATTGCCGTATTTGGTTTATGCTATTTAAGCTTTAAAACAAACGATGCGTTTACCACATCTAACTTATTGGTTTTGTCTTGGCTTATTGTTTACTCAATCATTTTATACTACAGAAAACAAGATATTTACATTTCACTTATAAAGTCATCGTTCTTTATTTTTTGGATGGTATTTTTTGCAATTTCAATTGCATTTTTAGTTGTTCAACAAAATAATTTTATTGAATACCAACAACGCAAAAAATGGGCTGAAAAATTAAATGAACAAGCCGATCCCGATAGTGAAAATTTATTAAAAATTGCTACAACCAATTTCAATGATGCGTTTTTATCAACCAACTTTTATCGCTTTAAACAAGAATTTTCGAACAAGTTTATAAAAGACAGTTTGGTAAACGAAAATTTTTCCGGTTACTTAAATAAGTATGAAACTCGAATTTATTTATTCGACAATTTATTCAAACCCTTATTTAACGATGATTCTGCAAGTTATGCAGCCATTAATACCATTATTTTAAACCAGGGAAAAGGAACAAGTATAGACAATTTATTTAGCTATAAAAACAACAATGAAAAAGAAAGTTTTTTATACCGAAAAATAATTAAATATCAAGATTCAACACAAGGATTTTTGTTTGTAACCGTAAACCCTAAAAGGTATAAAAGTGAATCATTGTATCCAGAATTATTTAGACAAACGCAAGATGTATCAACAGATTTTAATACCAATTATGCTTATGCAATTTATACAAATGGCAAGTTAAACAATCGCTTTAACGATTATAATTTTCCCTCTTCTTTAGCCAATATAAAATTACCTTCTGTAAAGTTTGAACAAAGAAATACCAACAATTATACAGAGCTATGGTACAATACAGGTACAGGAAAAGTAATTGTTATTGCAAGAAAAGAGACCTTAACATTTGAAATAATCACCTTATTTGCTTACATTTTTTTTACCAATATTCTGGTTTTAGCGTTATTTCACAGTGGCAGTTTTTTTCTTCAACATAGCTTCAAAAAAAATAGTATTGAAAAAGTATTTCAATTAAAAATTAGAACTCAAATACATGCAACAATTATTTTTATTAGCTTCTTTTCATTTATAATAATTGGTATTGCAACGATTTCCTTTTTCATTTATCGTTTCAATCAATCAAATGAAGATCGACTTTCAAAATCCATTCAAGTAATGGCCAATGCAATTGAAGAAAAAATGAATACCATTAAATCTCAATTGGCATTTGATGATGTATTAACCATTAACGATATTGGCTTTAGTTCTAACATTGAAAAAAACATCAATGAAGTTGCCGAAATTCACAATGTAGATGTAAACTTGTTTAACACCAATGGCAAATTAATTGCATCTACTCAACCTTACATTTACAATAAACATTTGTTAACCGATGTAATGGAACCCAACGCATTTTATGAATTAACCAAGAAAAAAAGTATCCGTTTTATTCAGGAAGAAAAAATTAGCCAATTTAATTATTTAAGTATTTATATACCCATAGACGATGAGGCTGGTAATACGTATGCCTATTTAAACATTCCTTACTTAAATTCTCAAGCAGAATTAAACCAAGAAATTTCTGGCTTTTTAGCTACATTAATTAACCTCAATGCTTTTATATTTTTATTGGCAGGTGCAATTGCATATTTAGCAACAGAACGTATAACAGCATCGTTCAGTTTAATTAGTGAAAAAATGAAAGCTGTAAATATTGATACACACAATGAAGCCATTGAATGGAATAGAAAAGATGAAATTGGTATTTTAGTTACAGAGTATAATAAAATGGTGCAAAAATTAGAACAAAGTGCTAAGGCATTGGCTCAAAGTGAAAGAGAAGGTGCTTGGAGAGAAATGGCAAGGCAAGTAGCACATGAAATAAAAAATCCACTTACGCCAATGAAGTTGAGCATTCAATATTTACAAAAAGCCACCAACAACAATACATTAAATATTAAAGAGCTTACACAAAAAGTAACCACCACTTTAATTGAGCAAATTGAACAGCTCTCTAAAATTGCTGGCGACTTTGCACAGTTTGCAAACATTGGCAATACACATGTTGAAACTTTTAATCTTACCGATGTATTACAAAGTTTAATACAACTTTATTCGACTCAAGAAAAAGTAAATATTGTGTACAATTTGCCTAAAGCAAAAAGTTTTATACATGCAGATAAAATTCAAATTAGCCGTTTGTTTGCCAATTTAATTCTCAATGCAATTGAAGCCTGTGAAGAAAAAGAAATTGCAAAAATATCAATTAATCAAACTTTTGAGGATAACCATGTTGTTCTTAAAATAACAGATGACGGAACTGGCATTCCTGAAGAAATTAAAAATAAAATATTTATCCCAAATTTTACTACAAAAACTTCTGGTACTGGTTTAGGTTTGGCCATTTGTAAAGGCATTGTAGAAAAAGCAAATGGCAGTATTTATTTTACTACTCAAGCAAATAAAGGAACGACATTTGTTGTTTCACTTCCTTTAGTTAAGGTATAAAAAAAGCTGAACAATAATTGTTCAGCTTTTAAAAATTTTCACAAATTTGAATTAGTCTTTTGATTCGGCTGCAGCAGCTTTCTCCTTTTTTAATTCGTTGTATTTTTTAGAACGTTCCTTACCCATAATCTCTTTAGATTTTGCATTTTTTTCCGTTCTAATTACTTCTAACTTTTCTTTCTTTTGATCATCTGTTAATGAAGCATCTTTTCTAACTTCAGCTGATTTTTTACTTGCATCAGCATTAATGTCCATTACTTTCTTAATTTCCTCATCGTTTAAGCCCGCCTCTTTGTATAAAGCAATAGTTTCAGCTTCTTTTTTCTCTTTTTGTTTTTGTCTTTCTTCTTTAGACATTTGTGGTTTTGCTGTAGTACTTTCAGAAGTTACCGCTTCTTGAGCATTGCTAGAAAAAGCAAAAGCTCCAATCATAAACATTGAAATAAATAATTTTTTCATTTTTGTTTTTTTAAGAATTTAAAAATAAGTGTAAATACAATTAAAAAATCGTGCCAGAAAAATTAATCTCTTCCTCCTCCTTTTTGGCCACCTCTTTCTTGCATTTTTTTCCTTTGCTCATCATAAAAAGCTTTTACTGCATTTGCTTGATCATCCGTTAAAGGAATTTCTTTCACTTTTTTATCTCTAGCATCATTAATCTCTTTCATTTTTGCTTTTTTTGCATCTCCATCCATAGAGTCATCTCTTCTCAATTTCATACTTTCTAACTGAGCATCAAAATAAATATCAATTACTTTATCTGCTTGAGCATCTGTAATTTTTGTTTGTTCAATTAAAGGAGCTTTAATACGTTCTTTTGTTCTTTCTTTCATTGCAGCTGGATCGCCACCAAAACCTTGTGCAAATGAACAAGCTGCAATAATTACAAAACTGAATAAGGCAATAATTTTTTTCATACTTTTTATTTTTTTAATAGTTGTAAGATTGAAGAAACAAGATAAAGTTAAATGCTACTGAAAAAATAATTTTTCGGCAAATACTTAAAATATTACTGCGTAACAGTTAAAGCATCCAAAAACAGAAAATTTGCTTGCAAAATGTACTAAGTTGTTCATTTTTTAACCAAACCTACTATATTTGCAGCCCATTAGCCAAATGGTGAGGTAGCTCAGTTGGTTAGAGCATCGGATTCATAACCCGAAGGTCGGGAGTTCAAATCTCCTCCTCACTACTTAAAACCCTTAATTAAATATTGAGGGTTTTTTCGTGTATAGAACTATTATTTTACACTTATTGTTATCTATAAACAATAGTTGAATTTATACGCATATAAAAAGAGCAAATACTTACATTCGTCAAAATTTTTACAATGGAATTACAGCAACTAATAATTGAAGCTTGGGGAAATCGTGAATTGTTAAAAGATTCAAAGTACAGCGAAGCAGTAAGGGCAGTAATTGAAGAAGTGGATAAAGGCCGTTTAAGAACTGCTTCTCCAATTGGCAATAGCCAGTGGCAAGTAAACGAATGGGTTAAACAAGCTATTCTTTTGTACTTTGGAATTCAACAAATGCAAACTTGGGACGTTGCACCTTTTGAGTTTTACGATAAAATGTTGTTGAAGAAAAACTATGCTGCTTTAGGTGTTAGAGCAGTGCCACATGCAGTTGCACGATATGGTGCTTACTTAGCAAAAAATGTTGTGTTAATGCCAAGTTATGTAAATATTGGAGCTTTTGTAGATGAAGGTACAATGGTAGATACTTGGGCTACTGTTGGTAGTTGTGCTCAAATTGGTAAAGGTGTGCATTTAAGTGGTGGTGTAGGAATTGGTGGTGTATTAGAACCTTTACAAGCAACACCCGTAATTGTTGAAGATGGTTGTTTTATTGGAAGCCGTTGTATAGTTGTAGAAGGTGTAGTTGTAGAAAAAGAAGCTGTATTGGGTGCAAATGTTGTACTAACACAATCTACTAAAATTATTGACGTAAGTGGAGATACTCCTATTGAAATGAAAGGTCGTGTACCTGCAGGTAGTGTTGTAATTCCTGGTAGTTACAACAAGCAATTTCCTGCTGGAGAGTTTGGTGTAGGTTGTGCATTAATTATTGGCAAACGCAAACCTAGCACAGATTTAAAAACTAGCTTGAACGATGCTTTAAGAGAATTTAATGTAAGTGTATAAAAGCTAAAAAAAATATATTCATGCTGCACCAACTAATGGTGCAGCATTTTTTATGAATGTATGGCAGTTGCTAGTTTTTGTAAATCGTCTTGCGTATGCAAAGCATTTAACACTGCTCTATTAATTTTTTTACCTTGTGGATTTGGGTAAGCAAATGATGAAACAATGATTTGTCTAGCTGAAAAATAAGCTTCATCTAAATGTTCCGGTAATAAAAAAACTGGTATGTCTTCTTGGTTGGTGATGCTTTTATTTTCGGCTAAAAGGTGGCGTAAATAATGAATATTTTTTTGCAACTGATTTCTTTGTGCTGCATAAATATTTTGACCATGAATAAAAGCATACAACAGAGATGGTGCAATGCCGGTAGATGCTGTGTATTCTGGCAATGTTTCTATTAACTGTGCAGTTGCAAGATTGCTGCAACTTATTGCACCACCATTTATACTAAATGCTTTTGAAAGTGAATAAGTGAAAATATATTCTATATTATTTTTTCTAGGAACTAAACCACTTATACCCTCTCCATTTTTTCCCAACAAACCAATGCCATGTGAATCGTCTATTAGTACAATAATAGATTGATTGATTTTGTTTAAAAAATTAAAATCATTTACTGTACTTGTTAACGGATTAACAGCATCTACAATTAATACAGGCGGTGTTTTAAAATTGTTGGTTTGTAATGTTTCAACAACTTCTTTGCTCCATGCAGTAAAATCCAAATCGACAGTGGTATATTTTTTTACTGCAGGATGTGCTTCTGAACAAGTCATTGTTGTTGCACCTTCAAATAACCTTGACGCAACTGTTCCTGCTGCAAATCCAGATGAAAAACTTATGGTTTTTGCTGTGTTGGTTAAGCTAGACAACATTGCCTCAAATTCATCAAAAATGGACAACTGCGTATTTGAAATTCGTGATGACGGAAATAACCATCCCAATTTTTCTACACCTTCATTAACCAGTTCTAAAAATTGTTGATGATGTTGCACACCCAAATAAGCATATCCAGAAAAAAACAAATACTCTTGTTGTTTAACAAATGCTACACGATTGGGAAGTTTAGTAAATTGAAACATTGATTTTACTGAAATTAATTATGCTTTATGTTTTTGCTCCATAGCTGCATTAAAATTTTTGCTATCTCCTTTAGGAATACTCAACCCTTTCCACTTCTCTCCTTTGATCATTTTAGTTAAAGTAATTATTTGCCCAACATGATATGGATAGTGTGCCAGTTGTCTTAAAATAGCATCATAAGCCAATAAAGGCTCTGTTCTTATATGCACAGTTTTAACCAAATCAGTCGGTTCTAAACTCTTTAAAGTATCAAGCAAACATTTCCAACCCTCATTCCAAAAAGAAAGTAAATCTTGTTTACTACAAGTTACTTCATTAAATTCTTCATCTCGTTTACGCCATTCTTTTTCGCCATCTTCTGTTAAAAAATTAGTCCACCTGCTCAACATATTGCCATACATGTGTTGAACAATTATTGCAATGCTATTGCTCTCTTTATTGGGAGTATAAAAAAAATCTTGTTCTTCCAATTGTGCCAATGTATTATCACCCAATGTTTTATAATATTCAAACCGTTTGATGGTATGTTGTAAGAAATGTTTTTCCATAAAAATTATTTTTTTGAAATAATGAATACACCAGGCACCAATCTTTGCCCTTCTTTATCACTTGGTTGAATGGTTTCTTTTCCATTTACCAACAAACAACTACTACCGCCTCCATCTAAATTTAAAGCTTCCCAACAACCAATTTGCTGCAATAATTTTGCTTGTTGTTCTAAAGTTGCACCTTCAGCAATGCCTTTCATTCTTCCTTGAATGGCCATAATAATAATGTCTCCATCTTTTGTATAACCCATACAAGTTCTTGGATGCTTATCTGTTAAACCAGTTTTACCGCTAAACTTAATTTCTTGATTGTTGGTAATTTCTATGTTACCATTTTGCAACAATACAGGGCCACCACCAACAGCAGTTTGCATTTTCCATTTTTTTGCCATCGACAATTCATTCAACGTTTTTTTAGAAATATAATTGAATGAATCTTTGTAATTGTTCACCACATTTTGAAATGCCAAAGGCTTTTTTAAACTAGAATCTGTAAACAACCAAGCTACATCTGCATTGCGTTTTTTATCAATTCCGATTGCACTGCCAAAACTATGACGATATGTAAAAGTATCTTTCCCTCTGTTAGGCATTGAATGAATATTGTAAGCCAATAACTTACCATTTTTAATGATTGTATTCAAATTTCTGCTATACTTAAACTCAAAAAATGTACAATTTACAACTACCAATGGTTGCTTGTTTCGTTCAAAATATTGAGTTGGTGTAAGTCGTCTATTTAAAGAAGTATCAACAGAAAAATTTAGATCTAAATCTCTTAATTTAGCCGATACATAATATGCAATATTTGGTTTGCCATCTAAGCTATCGTTTGTATAAAACACATGAACAGTTGGTGGCAATGGCTGAAACAACGAATCTACATTCGTCCATTTAATTTGTGTATTACCCAACATTGGGAATAACAAACATGCAAATAATATTTTTTTCATTTCACTTATTTTACTTTAGCATAATCTAATACCAACATACAAAAGGCTTTAACACCTATGTCAAGCTTGCTATCATCAATGATAAAATCTGGTGTATGATGTGGTGGTGCATCTTTAGGATTTTTATCTCTAGCCATTCCTCCAAAATAAAAAAAGAAGCTTGGCACTTTATCGCCAAAGAAAGAAAAATCTTCTGCACCTGTAACCCAATTCATAGATCTAATATTGTTTTTACCAGTTACACGTTCTAGCGTTGGTAACATTTTGGCAACCAATTCAGGATTGTTGTAAGTAACTAAAGTTTTATTTTCAATGGTTACTTCAGCTACTGCATGATAGGTTGACGCAATACTCTTGGCCACAGATTCTACTTCTTTCAAAACTTTCAATCGAATGTCTTTATCTAAATTTCTTATAGTACCCAACATTTCTGCCTCTTCTGGAATAATATTAAAACGCACTCCACTATGTATTGCACCAACAGTTATTACAACAGGGGCTACAGTTAAATCGCTGTTGCGACTAACAATACTTTGAAATGCATTGATAATTTGAGAAGAAACATAAATAGGATCTACACCCAACCAAGGTTGAGAACCATGGCTACTTTTTCCTTTTACTTTTATTTTAAATAAATCGGCACTTGCCATAAACGAGCCTTCTTTGTATTGAATATCGCCAGCAGGAATATTGCTTTCAATGTGTAAACCAAAAGCAACGTCTACTTTAGGATTGTCTAAGGCTCCTTCTTTTATCATCAAACTAGCACCACCTTCTTCACCTTCAGGTGCACCTTCTTCTGCAGGTTGAAATAGAAAAACAACAGTGCCCGAAATTTCGTTTTTTAACTTACTCAAAACTTCTGCAGTACCCATTAAAATTGCTGTATGTGCATCATGCCCACAAGCATGCATTACGCCAACTTTTTGATTGCCATATTCCGTTACTACAGTAGATTTATAGGGTAAGCTATTTCTTTCAATTACTGGCAGTGCATCCATATCGGCACGTAAAGCAACTACTGGACCTGGCTTTGCTCCTTTCAATATTCCAATTACACCCGTTTTTGCAACGCCTTCTTTTACTTCTATACCCAAGCTTTTTAAATGATCAGCAACTTTTTTACTGGTATTAAATTCACGATTGCTTAATTCGGGATTTTGATGAAAATCTCTACGCCAAGTAATTACTTTTTGTTTTACTTGTTCCACTAAAATATCTAAATTTTTAGGAACATCGTTTTTTTGAGCAGTTGATTGAAATGCTATTAGCAAAAGAAAATGGAACATATTTTTCATACAAAAAATTTACATGCTACTAAACTAATGTTTCAAAAATGAATTTGAAAAAAAATTTGAATTGTACATGAATTTAGCTCTAATTTTACTAACCTTTGAATTACAACCTATGAAACACATCCTACTATCCATTTTGTTAATGAGCATTGGCTTATTAAAAGCCCAAACCAACTCTCAACTTTTAGATGCTTTAAATAAAGCATCAAACGATACATCTAAAGTTAGACTTTATGGTAAACTTTCGGCGTATTATATGATTACTAAGCCCGATAGTGCTACCTATTATTGCGGCGAAGGTTTGAAATTAGCAAAAGCATTAAAGGCAAAATATAGCGAAGCAATTATACTATCTCAATTAGCTGCTATAAATGATACGCACAGCAATTTTGTAGTAGCAAAAAAATATTATGAAGAAGCATTGAATATATTTATAGAGTTAAAAATAGAATCATCTGTTGCAACAGTAAAAAATAGTTTAGGTGTTACAGAAGGGAAAAATGGAAATTTTACAAGAGCTACTAATTTATTTCTAGAAGCATTAGCTATTTTTAAAAAATTGAATAATACAAATGGTATTATTCAGAGTTATATTAAACTAGGAACTGTAAGTGATATTAATGGCAACTTAGATAAGGCATTAGAATATTTTACTCTTGCCAATAATTTAAATAAAGACACTACCAATAATGCCTACTTTACTTTACTAAATAATTTTGGCATTAATGCTGCAAGAAGGGGAAATTTTGAAAAAGCAATTGGTTATTTTGAAACTGCCATTCGTAGTAGTAGCAACAAGCCACAGTTTATAGATATTTATATTGCTAATTTAAATAATTGTATGAAAGCTTACTCTGAAATGGGTAACAAAGAAAAAGCTTTAGTATACCACAAATTGGCTTTAGCAAAAACTAGAGCATTTAATTTACCCGATGAAGAAGCTAGAGCATTGTACAATTTTTCAACGTATGAGGCAAGAACAAATCCATTGTTAGCAACCAACTATTTAGAACAAGCTTTGGCAATTCAAGAAAAAAATGGTGGCAATCCAGATTTAACTGCAAGTATTTATGGAGAACTCAGCAGAGCTTATAAGTATAGTAACAAACATGAAGAGGCTTTTGAAGCATTAGAAAAATATTACAACTTAAAAGATAGCTTTTTTAACATAAATAAATCAAGAGAACTAGCAAATATGTTTGCCGACTATGAACTAAATGAAGCAAAAAATAAAGTTGAAGAATTAGAACTACAAAATGCCAAAACAACGGCAGAAAGAAATTTTGTAATTATTTTGGTTACTGCCATTTTAGCAATTGCAATTTTGGGAATACGCTACTACAGAAAAATGGCCAACTTAAATAAACAGTTGATACAAACAAATAAAGTAAAAGACAAAATGTTTTCAATTATTGGGCACGATTTAAAAGGGCCGGTAAGGAATATTTTTCAATCACTTGAATTAATTGACAATAAAGAATTATCGGAAACCGATCAGAATAAATTAGTTTCTGAAGTAAAAAATGAAGCCCAAAAAACTTTTGAAACTTTGAATAATTTACTTACATGGGGACAATCTCAATTAAATGGAATAACCATTGACCCTGTTAAAATAAATAGCAAAGAAGTAATTACAGCAGCTATAGATATACTAAAAAATCAGGCAGCAACTAAGCAAATAAATATTGTTGATTATACAAATTCTCATGAGTTTATTAAAGCCGATAAAAACCAAATAGAATTTGTTTTTAGAAATTTAATATCCAATGCTATTAAGTTTAATAGTTTTAATACCAATGTAGAAATTAGAAGTGCTGTAGATGCAAATAACATTCTATACTCAATTAAAGATTATGGTAAAGGCATTGGTAAAGAACAACAAGAAAAATTTTTAACCTCCAAAATGGATGTGAATTATGGTACAAATGGAGAGAAAGGAACTGGCTTAGGTTTATTGCTTACCAAAGATTTTATTAAAGCCAATCAAGGTAAAATTTGGATTGAAAGTGAAGAAGGAAATGGTACTACTTTCTTCTTCTCTTTACCCAAATCAAAACAAGCATCATAATTTTAATAAATATTCTTTTAATGTTTCAATTCCTAATGCTGCTGGCATTTCAATAGTTGTTAAATTTTCAAAGTTGCTAGTATAAGGAATCTTTTTATCTAGAATATATTTTAATGTACTGTGAGGAACACAATTCAACAATCCTGCTGCAGGATATACTTGCAAAGAAGTTCCAACCACAACAAAAACATCAGCATTGGCAGCTATTTCAGCAGCAGTTTCAATCATAGGTACTGGCTCTTCAAACCAAACAATATTGGGACGAAGTTGTCCACCATCTGGTGCAAGATCACCTAAATGAATATCTCCCTGAGTATAAAAAATTTCTTCATCATTTTTTACACTTCGCATTTCAAAAATTTGACCATGTAAATGAATCACATTTGAGCTTCCTCCACGTTCATGCAAATCATCAATATTTTGAGTAATAATTGTTACATCAAAAAAATTTTCTAACTCAGCCAATCCAATATGTGCAGCATTGGGTTTTGCAGCTGCCACATCTTTTCTTCTCATATTATAAAAGTCTAAAACCAATTTTGGATTGGCTGCAAATCCTCTTGGCGTTGCAACTTCATACACATTGTATCCTTCCCATAAACCATCACTATCTCTAAAAGTTTTCAATCCACTTTCTGCACTTATTCCTGCACCAGTTAATATAACTAATTTTTGCTTTTTCATGCACTAAAATTAATCAGTATTTTTTATTCTAAGTACTTTGTTACTGTTCCATTTTCTAAAAATAAAAATTATAAGAGTAATGAAAATTAATAACGGCCAAATACCAATTAAACCAATTATAAATGAAGCAATGCCGTTAACTCCAACTAGAAAAGCTTCTCTTATTTTGCTAAAAAATCCTGGCTCTTCATCTGGCTTTTGCTGTGGATTTGTGTACTGAAAATATTTTAAATGTATGGTGCTATATGCAGCTTGATGACTTAAATATTTAACTCGTCCACTTGCCGATTCAAGTTCTTCTGTAACAGTGTTAATTTCTGTTTGAACTTCTAAAATATCTTTCATTGTTTTAGCTTGCTTCAATAGCAACAGGTATTGTTGCCTAACTTCTTTTTTTGCCTCCACTCTTCCTTTGTTGTCAAGCACTTCGGCAGTAACATCTTCAGAGTTAATTTTTCTTTCTATTACTTTAATTCCATCTCCACCAAGTGTGTTCATTAAATCTTCAAACTGCTCAACAGGCACTTTTATAGTAATGGTATTTTCTAATGAATAATTGTTTTGAGTTTGCTCTTCAGAAGCTACATAGGCTCCATATTTTTTTACTGTTTGATGAATACTTTTATTAAAAGCATTATAATCTTTTAACTCAAGTGCAACATGTGCTGTTTTAATAATTTTTTTGTCCCAGTCAATGTTTTTTGGAGCTGATTTTTGAGTAGTATTTTTTTGTGGTTCTGGAGCTTCTGTGGAGTCTGCTGTATAAATATCATTTCTTTTTTCTTTGGTTTTAGCAATTCCTATATTTTGGAACTGAATTTTTTGAGTTTCATTTGAAACCTTATCTTTTGCTTTATTGCAAGCAATAAAAGTTATAAGCAATAGCGTAGCCACTGCATAAAATTTTGCAGACTGCATATTAGTTGATTTATGATTTAGAAAAGGGTTTAGAAAAAAGTATGGAAATGGTTGTCTTACTTTAGATGTAGTGTTGCCAAAATTCCATACTTAAACAATTACTAGTGAAAACGTATTTTATTTTCGTTTTAAGATTAGTACTAAACTATCATCTGTAGTAAATGTTGCAATGCTATCTCTTGGAAAAGCAAGAGCAAAAGAACTGTAGCTTGAATCTTCTTCAATAAAAATTTGTTCGCCTTCTACATAGTATCTTTTAGCAACTTTATTTACACTATTAAATTTACTGTAAGTACTATCTGCATTGAATTGTAGCATCGCAGAATCATTTTCTTTATTTAAAAATGCAGCTATAAAAAATGAATATTTAGTGCTATCCTTCCCTGACGCAAATGCACTATCAACTTTCCATTTACCTACAATTATTGGTCTAATTATTTTGCTTTTTTTGCTGAACCAATCGCATGATACCAAAGAAATACTGAGTGCTGTAACTGTACATACAGCAAGAAATGTTTTTTTCATTTTGCAGAATTTAATTGTGATGAATTAAAATTTGCAGGCCTGCAGTCATTGATACTTCTAGCAAATGAAAAGTAACCGTAAGTAGTTTGTTAATGATTGTACAAAAAAAATCTGTCAGCACTTTTGATTCAGTGTGACAGATTTTTTATTTAATTGAATTTTGTGTCATGCTTTTGTTCCACTCATTTCCATAATAATTTCCCATTCATGTTCCTTTACTGTTCCAACAGACAATCTTCCTAGGCGAACTAAATCCATATCGGCTAAGCCTTTCTCAGCTTTTATTTGTGGCAATGTAACGGGCTTTTTAAGTTTTTTAAATGGTTTCAAATCTACTGCAACCCAAGCTTCTTCGGTAGTTGTTGGATCTTGGTAGGCTTCTTTAATTACTTTAGCAATTCCCACAATTTCTAACCCTTCGTTGCTATGATACCAAAATACTAAGTCGCCTTTTTTCATGGCTCTCAAATTGTTTCTTGCAGCATAATTTCTTACACCATCCCAAAAAGTTTGGCCATCTTTTTCAAATTGTTCCCAACTATATTTAAAGGGTTCCGATTTTACTAACCAATAGTTCATGTTGAATTAAAAATTATGAATTATGAATTGTATTAGAATTGCTAGAAAAGCTTTTGCATTAAATTCTTCATTGTTAATTGTCAATTATTCATTGTTCATTGAATTACCAACCGCTTGCCAATACATCAGCAATATGAATGACTTTTAAATTTTTATGTTGGTGTTGAATACAACCATCAATGTGCATTAAACAACTCATATCTGTACTAATTAAATATTCTACTGCTGTGGCCATTGCATTGGTTATTTTTTGATCGGCCATTGCAATACTGATTGGTTCAAACTTTACAGCAAAAGTTCCGCCAAAACCACAACAGGTTTCATTATCGCCCATTTCTACCAATTCCAACCCTTTCACATTTTTAAGTAACTTTCTTGGTTCTTCTTTTAACCCACATTCTCTTAAAGCAGCACAGCTATCGTGATATGTTGCTTTACCTTCAAAAGTTGCCCCTAAATCATCAACCTTTAATACATTGATTAAGAAATCTGTCAGCTCAAATGTTCTTGCAGCCAAAGCTTTTACTTCGGCATCGTTCACAGAATTTTCAAATAATTTTTGATAATAATTTTTTACAAAACCAACACAACTAGCACTTGGTGCAATAATATAATCGGTACCTGCAAAATCTTTAAGAAATTTCTTACAAACATCTTTGGCCTCGCCCCAAAAACCTGCATTAAAAGCTGGTTGTCCACAACAAGTTTGGTTGCTGTTATACGTTACAACACAACCTGCCCTTTCCAACACTTTTACCATACTAAAAGCCACGTTGGGATATAGCTGATCTATAAAACAAGGTATGAATATTTGAACTCTCATGAACTGATAAATGTTAGTTACTTCAACTTAACAAATTACTTTTTAAGTTGTTGGTTTAATTGTATCATTTTTAATGCAGTAATTGCAGCTTCTTCTCCTTTATGGCCATGTATGCCTCCTATTCTTTCAATTGCTTGAGTTTGATTTAATACAGTTAGTACTCCAAAAATAACTGGCACATCTAACGATAAATTTAGTTGCAAAACCCCATCTGTTACTAGCTTGCACACATAATCAAAATGTGGTGTATCGCCTTGTATAACTGTGCCCAAAACAATGTATGCACTAGGTACAATACTTGAATAAGTATAATGTTGCTTTACAGCAAATGGTATTTCTACTGCACCTGGTACAGTAATAGTTTTGGTGGTAACATTTGCAGCTTTTAGCACTTTTTTTGCACCAGTTTCAAGCTTATTTACAATTGCACTATTCCATTCTGTTTTTACAATAACTACAAAGGCATCCGTTTTTGTAGGGATGCCTTTGTGTAAAGTTGTATTTCCTTTTGTAGCCATAAAATTAATTTGTGCTAAAGTCGTTTTTCTCTACACTTAATTTGTAAATGTATTTATCTACAGTAAATCCAATTGTTGTACTTGGATACTTTTGTTTGATGTTCTTATAAATTTCTAAAGCTTCGCTATTTTTATTCATAGTTTCTAATAAGCCTGCAGCAAAACTTAAATTTAATGCACTTGATTCTTCATCTGATTCAAATGTAGTTCCTGCTTTTTTGTAAAAACTAACAGCTTCATCTTTTTTACCACTTTCGGCATAAGCATGTCCTAATGCAGCATAAGCTTGCATTTGAATTTGTT
>ERZ724517.149-NODE-149-length-41537-cov-7.469384_pt1 | contig 41537 bp, 41 predicted proteins | sample MGYA00376050_ERZ724517 | MGnify/ENA primary metagenome ERZ724517 (study PRJEB28724, sample SAMN07190886) | activated sludge metagenome | isolation source: activated sludge of sewage treatment plant in Hong Hong | place: USA: Christiansburg, Virginia | collected... | reverse complement strand
CGCGCAGCAAGTTTCAGAGGTGGCTTTGGAATCAGGCACAATTTTCCCCATGACCCCTTACGCCCCCTACCCCCTTGGCCGCCCGCGCCGCCTGCGCCGCGATGTGTTCACCCGCAATCTGGTGCGTGAAAACACGCTCACCGCGCACGACCTGATCTACCCGGTGTTTGTGGTCGGTGGCAAAGCCCAGCGGGTGCCGATTGCCTCCATGCCAGGCGTGGAGCGCCTGAGCCTGGACCTGTTGCTGCCGGTAGCTGAGGAATGCGTCAAGCTGGAGATTCCGGTGATGGCCCTGTTCCCGGTGATTGACCAGTCACTCAAGGATTACGAAGGCTCCGAAGCGCTGAACCCCGACGGCCTGATTCCCCGTGTGGTGCGCGCCTTAAAAAAGGAGTTTCCACAGCTCGGCATCATGACCGACGTGGCGCTGGACCCCTTCACCAACCACGGCCAGGACGGCCTGCCCGACAAACGCCCCGAAGAGAACGGTTACATCCTGAACGAGGAAACCGTGGCCATGCTGGTGAAGCAGGCCATGACCCAGGCCAACGCCGGCACCGACATCATCGCCCCCAGCGACATGATGGACGGGCGCATCGCCGCCATCCGTAACGCGCTGGAGGCCGAGGGCCATATCCACACCCGCATCATGGCCTACAGCGCCAAGTACGCATCAGCCTTCTACGGCCCGTTCCGCGACGCCCTGGGCTCGGCCAGCAACCTGGGTAAGAGCAACAAGAAGGTCTACCAGATGGACCCGGCCAACAGCGACGAGGCCCTGCGCGAAGTGGCGATGGACATCGCCGAGGGCGCCGACATGGTCATGGTCAAGCCCGGCATGCCCTACCTGGACGTGGTGCGCCGCGTCAAAGACGAATTCAAGATTCCGACCTTTGCCTACCAGGTTAGCGGTGAATACGCCATGCTGAAAGCCGCCGCGCAAAACGGCTGGCTGGACGGTGAGGCGGTGATGATGGAAAGCCTGCTGGCCTTCAAACGCGCCGGCGCTGATGGGGTGCTGACCTACTTTGCCCGTGACGCCGCCAGAATGCTACGAAATCAATAGCGCATTACGCAATAGATTCGGGGGCTAGGGCCCGATTTTGTCATAAAACATTCTGGGCGGATCGTTCATGCGCATTTTCCACATCCACCACAGCGGTGTCACTGAAACCGAGGATCTGGAAGCCTTGACTGCAGCGGGGCTACCGCCCCAGGGCATGGTCTGGGTGGCCTGTGCACGCCGTGAATTCGAAGTCGTGCAAGGCCAGGTGCAGGCCATGTTGCACGCGTTGTGCGGCCAGCAATTGGTCGACCTGCACATTTCGGACCTGATCAACAACCAGTTGCCGTCCCATTACGACTACACCTCGCAATACGATGTGCTGGTGTTTCGACGACTGGCTGCTGGCAGCCGAGCCAGTGACCTGGCGCACCCGGGTGAACCCCTGACGCAGGAAAAACCACGCGGCGGCCCGCCCATCCTGCGCCGCATCGACACCAGCCCGGTCGGGTTTGCCGTGTTTGACCGCGTGCTGCTCACCGTGCACCCCACTGACTGCACGGTACGCGACGCCTACGCCACCAAACTCATGCAGGCATCCAGCGCCGAATCACACGCCGCCGGCGCCCGCCTGCCCACCAGCCCGGCGGACCTGATGCTGCGCATCATCAACCAGATGGTGGATGGGTTTCTGGAACTGCGCCGCGAGCTGACCCACCAGCTCGACCACTGGCAGACCGAACTGCTGAACCCCAAAACACGCTTTAACAACTGGAGTTCGCTCCTGGATGCCCGCCTGTCCCTGCACTATCTGGACGAAGTGTGTGAAGACCAGCGCGCCGCCCTGCAGGACTGGATCGAGGCGATCAAGACCTGGCCCGAGGCAGAGACCCCGACGGAACACCGCGAGCGCGACCTGTTGCAGGTGCGCAGCCGTGACGTGCTGGAACACATCGAGCGTGTGGTGCACCACGTACGGCGGCTGGAACAAAGTGTGGAAACCGCGGTGCAAATGCACTTTAGTGTGCAGGGCAGCCGCACCAACGACATCATGCGCACCTTAACCGCGCTGACCGCCATCTTCTTGCCGCTGAACCTGATCACCGGCTTTTTTGGCATGAACTTTGACGCCTTGCCGCTGATCCATCAACAGTCCGGCGTGTTGTGGGCCATAGCGACCATGGTTGCGGTAGCCGTCGCGCTGGTGGTGTATTTCTGGCGCAAGCGGTACCTGGCGCGCACGCCGCACTGAGACGTTTAGAAACCCGCTGCGACCACAGTGGCTTCGAAATCCGCCAAGTGCCCCACGTCCTGAAAAACGCCGTCGGGGCCAATGTACAAAACCGCCGTGTCTTTGACCGCAAGGAAGCTATTGGAGACCGCGTAATAGCGGTAGATATAGTCCCTTCCCACCAACGTGGGAGCCGGGGTGGCCCGGATGGTGGATGTGAATTCGCTGGGAGCGGTTACAGCGATGAAGGCCTGCGGGAAGGTGACTTCGGCCCAATTCATCGTGCGATTGGCCAGCGCGTGGGGCGAGGCCCCATACAGCGCGGCACATCCCGCCGCATCGTCACCGCGCAATATGCTGGTGTAGTCGAAGTCATGGTAGGGGCTGGCAGACATGATGGCGCTTTGCACATCGGAGTGCCCCAGGCCCAGGCCATGCCCTATTTCATGGGTCATGATGCTTTTGATCTGCTCCAGGTCCCAGACCTTGCTGGCACTGAGCAAGATGTCGGCGTCCACAATGTCGCCGGTACCGACCACCGCCGTGGGCGCAAAACCAGCCATGATGTAGTCGAAGGAAAATCCCCACACATTGATGCGGTCCGGTCGGAAGTCGAAACGGGCATCGGGCAACACCGTCGTGATGCCCATGTACTGAAAGTCAATATTGCACATCTGGGACCAGCGGGCCGCCGCCGTCTTGAATGCGTCCAGCACATCCTCCACGGCCAGATCCACCTGCACATTGAGCGGGTTGAACCACCACTGGTAGACCCCGCCCGGCCAACTCGCGTTTTCACTGTAGACCCTGATCCAGCGCGGATGTGGCCGGTCATCGGGTACCACGGTGCGGGAGAAGTCCACCGGAGCCGGTATCTGCGCGTGAATGGGTGTGGCGAGCGCCGCAAGGCACAGCGCAAGATAACGAAATGGTTGCATCGACCCACGGCCCCTGGTTGGCCGGTAGCGGTCGCGACTGGCATCCAGATTGGGACTGAATGCAGCAGTTTTCTCTGTGCGGTGGCGTACATTGGATCTGCCCACGCGGTACGCGCTGGCGGGGCCAACCGGTCAAAACCCGGAGGCTGTCACGATGTAGCGCAGGTCTGTCAGCTCACCCACGTTGTGCAAAACGTTGTCCTGGCCCAGGAAATACAGTACCCCATCCTTCACCGCCAGATAGCTGTTGGCATGGGCGTAGTACCGGAAAATGAAACCATGGCCCTGCATGGTTTCGGCGGGGGTTGCCTTGATGCTGTCGGCATAGGGTGTTGGGTCGGTGTGCGCAATCAGGATGCTGGGATAGGTGACTTCGGCCCAGTTCATGGTCCGGTTGGCCATGGCGTGCACGGACTCACCATACAGCGCGGCGCAGCCGATCGCATCGTCACCGCGCAGGATGCTGGTGTAATCAAACGGGTGGTACGGCATGGCGAACATGATGGACGACGGCGCATCCGAATGTCCCAGCCCCAGCGCATGCCCGATCTCATGGGTCATGATGCTTTTGATTTGCTCCAGATCCCAGCTCAGGGCGGCGCTGAGCAGGATGTCGGCATCGGTGATGGCGCCATGGGTATTGACCGCCGTCGACGCAAAACCTGCCAATGGGTAAGCGCTGGAGAAACCCCACACGTTGATGCCATCCGGCAGGTAGCCCAGTCGGGCATCCGGTGACACGTTGGTAATTCCCATGTACTGGAATTCGATATTGCACATCTGTGTCCAACGCGCGGCGGCCGTTTTCATGGCCAGCAAAACGTCGTTGGCATCGAGGTCGGCCGGTACCTGTGCGGGATTGAACCACCAGGGGTAGACGTGGGTTGGCCACTTCACCAGTTGGCTGTACATCGTGAGCCAGCGAGGTTGGCCCGGTTCGCGGAGAATCTCCAGCCGGGAAAAATCTTGCTCTGGATGTGAGGAAGCGGCAGCGCCGAACACCGCCAATAGCAACGAAAAGAAGAACTGCCTTCTCACAGCGTCTGAACCCCTTGCGAATACCTAGCGTGGTCTGACAGCACCAGACCGGTCACACAAACGGGGCGCTGATCTGCTCCGTCTGCAGGACACGCTGCGTCGCCGGGCGCAGCAACATGCGCTGCAAATAGGGGCCCAGGTGTGGACGCGTGCGCGCTGGTGGGCTGGCAAAGTTGCGCGTCCAGCGGCACAGGGTGAACACATAGGGGTCCAGAGCAGTGAACGTTTGACCCAGAAACCACGGCCCCCCATGGCGCGCCAACTCGCCGTCCAGTTGATCCAGCAAGCCGCCAATCCGGGCTTCGGCCTGGGCTTTGACCTGCGCGGTGCCGTCGGTGTTGCCCTCATGGACCCAGCGCTGAGGGTAAAAGTAGGTAATCAGTGACGCCTGTAGCGTGTTGGTCAGCCACATCAACCACTTGTAGAAATGGGCACGTTCATGGGTTCCCAGGGGTGGCGCCAATGCCAGCTCCGGGTATGCGTCGCACAGATAGAGGCAAATCGCGGCGGTCTCGTACAGCACCAGGTCACCGTCGGTCAGCGCGGGGATCAACCCGTTCGGGTTGAGGCGCAGGTAGGCGGGTGACTTGTGGGCATTGGCCAGCCGGTCCAGCGTCACCAATTCAAACGGCACGCCCATTTCCTCCAGCAACAGGTGAGGAATCATGCTGGCCGTGCCAGGGGAGTAGTGCAGCTGGATCATGGTTTGGTACGGTCCATGGGTTCCAGGGGCAGACCCAAAATGCGCGCGCCGTTGTTCCAGGCGATATTGCGCGCGACGTCGGCAGGCAATTCGCCCAACCAGGCGCGGTAGCCTTGCATCAGGGCGTCGTACGACTGCCAGCGCTGATTGACCCAGGTATCCGAGCCGATCAGAAAACGGGTGGGGTACTTCAGCATCAGCGCGCGCCACTCCGGGCACAGCCGCTCTTGGCCTTGGGCATCCGAACAGGTCAGGCCGGGGCGGTAAGACAACTCGCCCATCAGCAGCGGGTAACGCGCCAGCAAGGCGTCCACACGGGCCACCGGCGCACCCCCAATGCCGGTGTGCGCCCAGATCAAGCGGGCATTTTTCCCCTGGGTCGGCGAATGGGCCATCAGCAAGTCAATCGCTGTATCGTCGACATGGGCCAGCACCGCGAGGTTTTTTTCCTCGGCAAACACCATCAGCTTCTTGGCCACCGCGCCGTTGGCATTGGCGCTGTCGTAAAGGTGGAATTCCCCAATACCCTTGAAGGCGCCACCGGCCGTACCGGCGGCGTATTCGGCTTTCACCATGTCAAAAATGGTTTCGTCCTGGAACCAGCTGTTGTAGTCGGCCCGGTTGCGGTACAGGCGGATGAACGGCACCACGGTGACGCCGGCCTGACGCGCCAGCGGGCTCGCGGCCAACAGCTTGGTGCCATCGTTGGGGCGGGAGTTGGAGACGATGGCGCGTACACCATTGCACTGCAACCGCGCCAACACATCGGCCACCGGATGGGGACCGGCCTGGCCGTCCCAGGCTTCCACGTTGTAGTGCAGGTGGGCGTCGAGCAGGGGGCCGGTGTAGTCTGCCGCTCGGGCGGGCAGCCAAACTGCTACCAAAATAATAGCTGCTTGCGCAATCCACACGGGGGCTAGTGCCACTTTTTTCAATACGACTTGAGAGAAAAGCATAACAACTCCATTTGCGGCTTCCGTGCAAGGCCGCCATCGATTGCTGCGGGCATTTAGCGCCGACTGAACCCACATTGCAGGTCAGGGGTCTTGGCAAACCTTGTTACAAAAAAACGCATTATGGGACGATCATGGATAAACTCACAGCGGGTAGACATCGCTGATGCACCATGTTTTGTTACACCCAGGGGAGTTATTCACATGTGCTGGTCCATCCGTTCCATTTACAAGCAGGGTTTGACCCTCGCGCTGGCGGCGTTGATGCCGCTGCTGTCCGATGCGGCGTGTTCGCGCGCCATCCTGGTACCCGTTGCCTCCACCGGCCAGAGTGTGATCATCGAGGGCGACACCATCAAGGGCATCTACCCGGACCTGCTGCGCAGTCTGGCGGACAAAGAAGCTTGTCCGTTCAACTTCTCCGCCGTTCCGAGGGCCCGCCTGGAAATGCTGTTTGAAACCGGACGCGCCGACCTGCTGATTCCCGCCAGCAAGACGCCCAAGCGGGACGCCCACGGTGTTTTTGTCCCGCTGATCCAGAACCGGGCCATGTTGATTTCGCTGCAATCCAACCGCGCACCGATTGGCTCAGCGCAGGAACTGCTGGAGCAGTCCAAGCTCCAAATAGCTTTGGTCCGCGGTTTTGACTACGGCCCGGCTTATCAGGAACTGGTGGCGGCCCTGGAAAAGCAAGGGCGCCTGATTCTGGAAGTGGACGGCCTCTCGGTCGCGCGGCTGCTTAAGGCGGGCACGGTGGATGCCACCATCATGGCACCGTCGATTGTGGCGGGCGCCATGCAGGACGATGAACGGGTGCGGGATCTCATTCCCAGCCTGCGCTTTGAATCCCTGCGGGAACTGCCATGGGGCACCAGCGGCGCCTACATCTCGAACCGCTCGCTCAGTGCCGAGGACAAGGCCGCCCTGCAAGTGGCACTGGAACGGGCGGCGCGCACGGGCGTGGTGTGGAAGGGATTTCAACAGTATTACCCACCGGCAGTCCTTCAGGGCAGCATCCGCCCGTTGTCGCCCTGAACGATGCACGCCGTTGTGCTGATCACGGGTGGCTCACGCGGCATTGGTGCCGCCACGGCACTGCTGGCCGCTCAGCACGGTTACGCCGTGGCTGTGAATTACACCCGCAACTCCCTGGCCGCTGATGAGGTGGTGCGTGAGATTCGTGCGGCGGGTGGCACCGCCATCACCGTGCAGGCGGATGTAGCGGTGGAATCCCAAGTGCTGGCGATGTTTGCCAAGGTGGATGCCAAGTTGGGCACACTGACCGCCTTGGTCAACAATGCGGGCGTGGTGGATGTGGCCAGCCGGGTGGACGCCATGGATGTGCCTCGCCTGCAGCGCATGTTCAACACCAACATCCTGGGCTCGTTTGTCTGCGCCCGCGAGGCGGTCAAACGCATGAGCAGCAAATATGGCGGAAGCGGTGGCTGCATCGTGAATGTCTCCAGCGCGGCCGCCCGCTTGGGGGCTGCCGGCCAGTATGTGGACTATGCCGCCAGCAAAGGCGCCATCGACACCTTGACGATAGGCCTGGCCAAAGAGGTGGCGATGGAGGGGATACGCGTCAACGGTGTACGCCCCGGCATCATAAACACCGACATCCACGCCAGCGGCGGCCAGCCTGACCGCGCCCGGCTGATGGCACCCCAGGTGCCCATGCAGCGTGCGGGTACGGCGCTGGAAGTGGCGCAGGCCATTGTCTGGCTCATGGGGCAGGACTCCAGCTACACCACCGGTACCACGATCGACGTGGCCGGTGGCCGTTAAACACTTTTCCCCCAACAAACCCATGGATTTCAAACCGCTCATCACCCTGCTGGCCATCGTCAACCCGTTGGCCATCGTGCCGTTTTTTATCCACTACACCCACGGTTTCTCGCAGGAGCAGCGCCGCCGCACCATCGTCATTTCATCGTTCAGCGCATTTGTGGTCATTGCCACCAGCGCGCTGGCGGGCCTGCACATTCTGGACTTTTTCGGCATTTCGCTGGCCAGCTTCCAGGTGGGCGGCGGCATGCTGCTGCTGACCTCGGCGCTCAATATGCTGAACGCCCAGCCGGCCGAAGCCAAGACCAACACCCACGAACTGGAAGACGGTGCCGAGAAAGCCGCCATGGGCGCCAGTATTGCGGTGGTGCCCTTGACCATTCCCTTGTTGACCGGCCCGGCCACCATGTCCACCGTGGTGATCTACGCCGAAAAGGCCAAGACCTTTTGGCAGTTGTCGACCTTGGTGGGTTATGGCGTAGTAATTGGCCTGGCCACAGCCCTGTGTTTCGCCTTGGCACAACCGATTGCGCGGGTGCTGGGCAAAACCGGCATCAATGTCATGACACGGCTGATGGGTTTGATTCTGGCGGCGCTGGCGGTTGAGGTGATGTCCGACGGGCTGGTCAAGCTGTTTCCGGCGTTGGGGCGCTGACGCACAACAAGGTGCCAAGCAGCGACCACAGCGCCACCCAGCGTCAGTCGCCTTGGTTCAACTCAATCACCATCTGCGCGTTCAGGTACAGGCGCCGGGGAATGGCGTCCACCATCACATACTCAGCCTGGTTGGAGTGGTAACCAAAGCCGGGCAAACCCATGCCTTCGATCACCGGTTTGCCTGACAGCGCCGCAAAACCGGCATCGGTGCCGCCGCCGGTCACCGGCACCACCACAATTTCATGGCCCAGGGTTTTGTAAATGGCATTGGCACGGTCAATCAGGCGTTTACCCTGCGCGCCGGCAACAAACGCCGGGCGCCCCAAGGTGCTGGAGATTTCCACCTGTGCGTCAGGAAGCCGTTTGCGGGCAGCACGTTCCTTCAGCGTAGCCAGGGTGGCCTCCATGTCTTCGTTGCGCACAAAACGCATGTCCGCCTCCACCGTGGCTTCGTCCGGGATCACATTGCGCACGGTACCGGCCTTGCCCATGGTCCAGTTGAAGCGCAAACCACGCGCCTTGTCGTCCAGGTCCTGGGTGCGCAGTACCAGGTCAGCGGCCTCGGTCAGCGCGTTGACACCGCCCTCCGGATTGGCACCAGCGTGGGCGGATCGGCCCTTGATCCTGGCGGTCACCATGGCGGTACCGGAAGTCCCCATGACCATCATCTCTTTCATGGCGGTGGTGGGTTCAAATGAGAAAACATAATCGCTGCCCGTGGCCAGGGTCTGGATCAAGGCGCTGGAGCCACGCGAACCCACTTCCTCGTCTGAATTGAACATCACCGTGATGGACGCGAAGTCTTTGGACCCGCGTTCCAGCAACAGGCGGATGCTGTGAAGAATGACCGCAATGCCCCCTTTGTCATCGGCAATGCCGGGGCCAAACGCCCGGTTGCCATCGATGCGAAACGGCGCTTTGGCCAGCGTGCCAACGGGGTAGACAGTGTCCATGTGGGCCATCATCAGGAAATGTTTCGTGCCGGTACCCTCGATACGTCCAGCGATGTTGTCGGCCCCCCCCTGGATGGTGGAGGTGTGGCGGGTCACCTTGGCCCCCATAGCGACCAGTTCCGACTCCAGAAACTGGCTCAAGGCACGGATGCCATCGAGGTTGGTGCTACCGGATTCGATATTGACCAAGCGCTCCAGGGTTTGCACCGTGGCGGCCTGGGCCGCTGTGGCACGCGCCAACAAGGCTTCGTCGCGGGTCTGGGCCTGCAGGCCGGCACTGGCCAGGGCGAAAACCAGTGGGGCAAGGGCGGTGCGTATCAATTGGATTGTCATGGTGGTGTTGGCTGACCGTGGGGTCAGGGTAGTGGTGAAGAATGCTGCAAATGGTAGGGGCGAGCGGACTCTGCAACAATAGCCAAAATCGCCATAGAAAGAGCCAATACCGCCGTGACAAATCCCCTGCTCCATGTCGACGTATTGGTGTTTGCTGGTGCCATGGCGGGTGTTTCACTGTCGGTCATCGACATGATGCGTATTACCAACACGGTGGCCAGACTGCAACAAGCTGCCAGCGTCACGCCGGTGCGCTGGCGATTGCTCAATGCCCGTGGCGCAGCCATCAGCACGGCGAACAAAATGTTTGGTGCGTATGTGCAGCAACCCACCGAAACACAAGACCTGCCAGCCCTGCACCACGCCTGTTTTGTGCCGCCCCTGCACGCGGAAAACATTCCTGCGTTGCGCGCGGCGGTTCAGGTTTTGCCCCAGGTACAGGCTCTGGCACAGGCATGTCTGGCACCAGGGCACACTGTCGCAACGGTTTCCAGCGGTGCCTGGTTTGTGGCTGGCAGTCCGGCTGCCCATGGGCTATCCGTGGCCCTGCCCTGGTACTACCTTTCGGGGTTTCGCGGTGATTTTCCGGGCGTCAACGTGTCTACCGACCAGGAATGGCTGGCAGACGGCCCGCTGATCAGCGGCGCGATGCCGTCGTCACTGACATCGGTCGTGCTGGCGCTGCTGCGCACCGCGCTTCCACAAGAACTCGTGCAATCCTGTGAACGCCTGCTGGTGCATGACAAGGAGCGCAGCGCCATGACACTGCAGACGGTGCAGCAGCACCACATCCACGCCACGCGCGACAGCGCAGTCGCTCGGGCCGTTGCCTGGCTGGACCAGCACCTGGAACAGACCTATTCCCTGGACGCCGTAGCCAACGCAGCCGCAGTGAGCCCGCGCACGGTTCTTAGGCACTTTCAGCAGGTCATGGGCATGAGCCCGCTGGACTATTTGCATGCCCAGCGTGTCAAACGCGCCCGCATCTTGCTGGAAGTGACTCTGGACGACATACCCACCATCGCCCATGCCTGCGGCTACGCGGACCCGGCCGCTTTTCGCCGCATTTTCATGCGCCTGGAAAAGCTGACGCCGATTGCCTACCGCGCGGCCAACGCCCTGCGGTCGTCGCGCATGCGCTGGAAAGTGGAGGGCTTGGGGACTTGAACAGTTGGGGACAGAGCTAAAGGTCTGTCCCGCAAGGTTTCAGAAGGCCGCTTTGAACTGCACGCCGAAGGTGCGCGGTTCGTTGACAAAACCGGTCAGGTTGTTGAAGTCAATGGCGCCGGTGACCTGCATGGCGTTGGTGATGTTGCGTCCGAAGGCGGCCAGTTCGTACTTGCCATCACCCCAGTTGTAGCCCACGCGCAGGCCGCCTTCCAGCAGCGGTTTGGCGGTGAACTCCTTGGCGGTGTACAAGAAGATGTTGGTGCTGCTGCGGTAGGACCAGTCGGTGTAAACAAAGTACTCGGCTCCGTTGCCGGCGGGAATGCCGTAACGTGCATTGACGCTGGCGATCCACTGCGGTGCATTGGGCAGCGGGTTGCCGTCGATGTAGTAGAACTTGTCGACACCACCAAAGAAGTTGGGCTTGGTGTACGCCAGACGGTCGGTGATGGTGGGGCCGCTGCCGCCACCGGCCACCACCAGGCTGGGGTCGTTGAACTTGGTGAAGTTGTAGCTGGCGGCCACACCCACGCGGAAACGCTCGGTCAGGAAGGCATCAAAGTTCCACTCCACACCCTGGCCAAGCGACTCTTGCGCGCTGAGCAGAATCGTGGAGTTGGTGGCGCCACCCACGGCGGTGATCTGCTGGCCCTTGACGCTGTAGTTGAACAGGCTCACGGCGGTGCGGGCGCTGCGGTCCCACAGGTCGGCCTTGATACCCACTTCGGCCGAGGTGATGGTCTCGGGCCCGGCCTGCGTCAAGGCACCAAACGCGCTGGCGGGCTGGATGCTGCTGCCACGGTAACCGGTGGCCAGGCGACCAAACAGGTTGGTGGTAGGGCTGAGCTTATAGGTCGCGCTGAGGTCCCAGTTGGTCTTGGCGTCATCTGCTGACGAGGCCACACCGTTGGAGGTGTCCACCGTGCTTTGCAGAGCCTGGGTCGACAACTGCTTTTTGTCCTGGGTGTAACGCACACCGGCGCGGATATTGAAATCCTTGCTGAGGTCGTAACGGATGGAGCCGAAGCCCGCCCACGAGGTATTGGTTTGTTTGGTCGCACTCCAGCCGGTTTGTGCACCGCCGCCCAGCGAGTCAAAGGCGAAGGCGTCCATCACATACTGCTCGTCAAAGTAATACAGGCCGGCCTGCCAGCTCAACGGCCCGCTGGTCTTGGACTCCACGCGAAACTCTTGCGTGACCTGGCTGTGGTCGCGAATACCGTCTGCAGTTTCCGATGGGAAGGGAATAAAGCCTGGCCCCATGGTGCCCGCGAACACCGCGCCATAGCCACCGTCTACGTCACCCCGGCTGTAGGCCTTCACCGTCTCGTAACCGGTGATGGAGTACACGTTCACATCCCTTAAGCTCCACTTGAGCCGCATGCTGCCACCGGTGTTGGTCAGGGTCTGGCCGTTGACGCCGTCGAACTGGACCTTGGCCGGGTCGAAGTTGTCCACTAGCTCATTGGTACCGGGCTTGATGACGTTGGCGCGGAAGACACGGGCGCTGCCCTTGAGGTCGCGGTTGTGGACGTTGAACAGAGCGCTGAAATCGCCACCGGCAGGGTCGTAAGCTGCCTGCACACGGATGGCGCGGTCGTCATACCCTTCCATATTTTTGGTTGGACCCTTGTCGTTGCTTACCCAGTTGTCGCGGTGTTGCACTTGTGCGGAAACGCGGGCATTCCAGTCCCCCGTGAGCGGCAGGTTAAAAGCGCCCTCGGCGTTGACGGTGCCGAAGGTTCCGGCGGAAACATTGAAATAACCATCGGTCTTCTTGGACGGTTTGACCGAGTCAAACTTGACCACACCGGCTGGCGTGTTGCGGCCAAATAACGAGCCCTGTGGCCCGGCCAACACTTCGATGCGTTCGAGGTCAAACGCGGGGAAACCTTTGAGAATCGGGTTTTCCTGCACCACATCGTCATAAATCAGCGACACGGGCTGCGACGCGTTCAGACGGAAATCGGTATTGCCGTAACCACGCAGGTAAAAACGGGGGAAGGCGCGACCAAACGACGACTCTACGTTCAGGCTGGGTACCCGGCCCGACAACATGCGCAAATCGGCGCCCGATGAGTTGATGATGTCGAGTGTTTCGCCCGACAGTGTTGACACCGAAATCGGCACGTCCTTGCTGTTTTCAGCGCGCCGCTCGGCGGTGACGGTCACCACGTCCAGCTTGCCGGCCTGTGAGCCACCCTCGGGAGTCGCCGCGGTTTGGGCTACCGCCTGTGTGGCGGGCCATGCCAGGGCGATGGCCACCAGCATGGGGGAAAGTGCGAAAGTCGCACCACGGCTGGTGCCAGTGCGCTTGGCAGCACCGCGTTTGACGGATGGGGAACGAGACATGGGGCGCTATCCTCTTAATAGGGTTGAATTGTGCTGGACACCCATTATTGTGCGTCGACAAAGAGTGCTGCGTTACGAAGCAAATATCAGGCCATACCACCTGTGTGGGAGTCTTCAAGAAGGCCTTTGTGTCACCCACGCGCCCACCCCGTCTTGTCGCCCACGGCGGTTTGCCTTATGGTGCCGCCATGCACTCTACCGACATCATTGATTTCCTGGTCCGCAAAGACCAACTGGGCACCACAAAGCTGCGCACGCGCCCTCTGGCGCCCTTGGCCGACGGCCAGCTGCGCGTTCGCATTGACCGGTTTGCCCTGACCTCCAACAACATAACCTACGCCGCCATGGGTGAGGCCATGCAGTACTGGCGCTTCTTCCCAGTATCCGGAGACGAAGCCGATGACACGGACTGGGGCCAGATACCGGTGTGGGGCTTTGGCACGGTGCAGGCGTCCAGCTGTTCCGACATCGCCGTGGGTGAGCGCCTGTACGGCTACTTCCCCATGGCCAATGCCGTGGATCTGACGCCGGGCCGGGTCACGGCGGGGTCGTTCTTTGACGCCTCTCCCCACCGTGCCGAGCTGCACAGTGTTTACAACCAGTACATGCGCTGTACGGCCGATCCGTTCTACACCGCCGACACCGAAGACATTCAGGCGCTGCTGCGCCCGCTGTTCATCACGTCGTGGCTGATTGACGATTTTTTGGCGGACAACGATTTCTTTGGTGCCACTGCCGACCCCGCACAACCGGGCCTGATGCTGCTGTCCAGCGCGTCCAGCAAAACCGCCTATGGCACGGCCTTCCAGTTGGCACAGCGCAATGGGATTGAAGTGGTGGGGTTGACCTCGCCCGGCAACGTGGCGTTCTGCGAAAGCCTGGGCTGTTACCACCGCGTGTTGACCTACGACCAATTGGACAAAATAGCCCCGGACGCACCCGCCATTTTTGTCGACTTTGCCGGTAACGCCGGGTTTCGCAAGGCTTTGCACACCCACTGCAAAGGCCTGAAGTTCAGCAGCTCCATTGGTGCCACCCATGTCGCCGACATGGGTGGTGGCAAAGACCTGCCCGGCCCCAAAGCAACGTTGTTTTTTGCGCCGGCACAGATCAAGAAACGCAGTGCCGAGTGGGGTGCGCAGGGCCTGGGGCAACGGCTGGTGCAATCCTGGCTGGCATTTACCGCCGCTGTCTCGCGCCCGGACCAGGCGTGGTTGCAGGTGCAGCAACACAACGGGCCTAACGCCGTGTTGGCGGCCTACCAGCAGGTGCTGGGGGGCAAGGTTGACCCCAGGACGGGCCACATCGTATCGCTGCAAACGCAAAGTTGACGTCAGCCAAATCGGGCATGATATGCCCTGTTTGTCACCTTCAAAGGCGCCCCTTTGCGATTGGCCCTCCTCTCCGATATCCATGCCAATTGGCAAGCGCTTGACGCCTGCCTGGCGCACGCCCGTGCGCAACAGGCCCAACGTTTTGTGTTCCTGGGTGACCTGGTGGGTTATGGCGCCGACCCGGCCAAGGTGGTGGAGCGCATCATGCTGCTCACCGAAGAAGGCGCCCTGGTCATCCAGGGTAACCACGATGCCATGGCCGTCAACCCGCCGGCCGAGGTCAAAACGGTAGGCGACACCACCGCCATCTGGACCCACCGCCAGCTCAGCGCCGCGCAGCGTGACTGGATCACCGCCCTGCCGATGACGCAGCAGCTGGACACCACGTTGTTTGTACACGCCAGTGTGAACGAGCCCCATCTGTGGCGCTATGTCTATGACCAGCGCGCGGCCAAAGCCAGCCTGGACGCGGCGGCGGCATGGCCGGAGGTGCGGTATGTTTTTGGCGGCCATGTCCACATGCAGACGCTGTATTACCGGGGCGCCGGTGACGGTTTGATGCCGTTCAAGCCACAACCCGGCGTGGCCGTTCCGGTTCCCAAACACCGACAGTGGCTGGGTACCGTGGGTTCGGTGGGTCAACCGCGTGATGGCAATACCCGGGCCATGTATTGCCTGTTTGACACCGATGCCGCGCAGCTCACCTTCCACCGGGTCGCCTATGACCACTTTGCCGCCGCCGCCGCCATCCGCCGCGCGGGTTTGCCTGACTTTTTTGCCAGCCGGCTGGAGGATGGCCGGTGAAACTGCTGGAGCCTGGCGCTGAACTGGACGGCTTCACCGTGGACGAATGTATCCACTCCGGCGGCATGGCCCACATCTACCGTGTGCACTACACCGACAACCAGCGCGATCCCGCCTTCGCCATGGCCATGAAGGTGCCGCGTATGACGGCCGGCGACGGCGCGGAAAACATCGTCAGCTTCGAGATTGAATGCCAGATCATGCAGGTGCTGCAGGGCCGCCACGTGCCGCGTTTTGTGGCCGCCGGAGATTTGGAGCGGGTGCCCTACCTGGTGATGGAATACCTCACCGGCGAAACACTGGAGCACTGGCTGGATGGTGAGACGCCGCCCAGTGTCGAACAAATCACCTGGCTGGGTGCTGCGATGGCACGCGCCGTGCATGCCCTGCACCAGCAAAACACCGTGCACCTGGACCTCAAACCGGCCAATGTGTTGTTTCGCGGTGATGGCAGCGCCGTGCTGCTGGACTTTGGCTTGTCTTGCCACGCCCACTACCCGGACCTGCTGGCCGAGCAATTGCGCAAGGCTGTAGGTTCACCCGCCTGGATCGCTCCCGAGCAGGTGGTCGGTGTGCGCGGCGACCCGCGCAGCGATATCTTTGCGGTGGGTGTCATGCTGTACCAACTGTGCACCGGTCGCCTCCCCTTTGGAGAGCCCCAAACCTCAGCCGGGTTGCGCCAACGCCTGTGGGTTGACCCGGTGCCGCCGCGCAAAATCAAACCCGAACTACCCGCCTGGCTTCAAGAGGTGGTCATGCGGTGCCTGGAGCCCGAGGCGGCACAGCGCTACCCATCGGCGGCCCACCTGGCATTTGATTTGACCCACCCGCTACAGGTGGCGATTACCGAGCGCGGAACCAATGTCACTGGCACACGGTTTCGCACCCACTTCAAACGCTGGCTCAAGGCCGCAGGCATGCACTACAAGCCCAGCCCCATACCGTCGTCGCAGCAGATTGAGGAAGTGCCCATCGTCATGGTGGCCGTGCCCCACATGGATGTCACCGACGTCACGCTGTACTCGCTGCGCCAGGGTGTCGCGCGGGCACTGGGCACACGCCCCGGTGCGCGCCTGGCGTGTGTGACGGTGATCTCGTCCGCATCGACCAGCGCCTCGATTGAAGAAAAAAGTGAAACCAATGTGCACCGGCGCCACCTGAGCACACTGCGCCAGTGGGCGCAGCCGCTGGACCACCCAGGCCATCAGACCTCCTACCATGTGCTGGAGTCGGGCGATGTGGCACAGGCCCTGCTGGACTATGCGCGTGGCAACAACGTCAGTGTCATCGTGATGGGTGCCGCCACCCACGGTCTCAAGACCCAGCGCTTTGTGGCCACGGTGCCGATCAAGGTGGCGATGGACGCACCTTGCACCATCATTTTGGTCAAGCAGGCCCTGCCCTTTGAGTTGCTGGGCGAAAGCGCACCGGGCGGCGCTTCCGATGCCGCAGGCTACTCGGATTCAGGCTCGGAAACGGTCAGAGTGAGAAAACCCTACGCCGACAACGACGTCCCCTTTTAACAGCGCCACCGCCAGCCGCAAACCTTGCGACAATGCCCCTTCATTCATTTCAAGAGAAGGGTTCACCATGAAGGGCAATGTGGCGGCCATCGTGCTGATTCTGTTGGGATCATTTTTTCTGCTGAGCAACCTGGGCCTTATCAACATCAGCCTGGCCGAGTTGTTCAAAACCTGGTGGCCGGTGATCCTGATCGCGGTCGGCATCTCGTTGTTGTTCACACGCGAAAACCGCAACAGCAACCGACCCAAGGACTGAATGGCGCACGCCTTTGAGTCCCTGACCCCCGACGCCGTGCTCGACGCGCTGGACAGCGTGGGTCTGCGCGGCGATGGCCGCCTGACCGCCCTGTCTTCGTACGAAAACCGGGTCTACCAGGTGCAACTGGAGGATGGCAGCGCGGTGGTGGCCAAGTTTTACCGCCCCGGGCGCTGGACCGACGAGCAAATCCAGGAAGAACACGACTTCGCCGCCGAACTGATGGCCGCCGAAGTGCCCGCCGTCGGGCCACTGGTGCTGCAAGGAGCCAGCCTTCACCACTTTGGCGACTTTGCCTTCAGCGTCAGCCCCCGGCGCGGCGGACGTCCGCCTGAGCTGGACGATGGAGAGGTGCTGGAGTGGATCGGCCGCTTTCTGGCGCGCATCCACACCGTCGGAGCCAAGAAACCCTTCGCCAGCCGACCCCGGCTGGACGCCGCCAGCTTTGGTGTGGAGTCCATGCAGTGGCTGCTGGAGCATGACAAAGTACCGCTGGATGTGCAATCGGCGTGGACCAAGGTGTGCACAAACGCTATTGAATTGGTAGCTACTCACGCAGCATTAACGGCGGCGAGAGGCATAAAACACTCTAAGGATTCGGACATCCGCATCCTGCGCCTGCACGGCGACTGCCACCCCGGCAATATCTTATGGACCCCCACCGACGCCGCCCTGGCAGCCGGGCCAGGGCCCCACTTTGTCGACCTGGACGACGCCCGCTCTGGCCCGGCGGTGCAGGATATGTGGATGCTGCTCAGCGGCGACCGCAGCCAACGCACCCGCCAACTCGGCGCTCTGGTGGACGGCTACGAGCAGTTCCGCGACTTTGACCGGCGTGAACTGGCGTTGATCGAACCACTTCGCACACTGCGCCTGATCCACTACAGCGCCTGGCTGGCCCGGCGCTGGGACGACCCCACCTTTCCCGTCAACTTCCCCTGGTTTGGCTCCAGCGACTACTGGCAGGGCCAGGTGCAGATGCTGGAGGAGCAGTTGGAAGCGATGCAGGAAGAGCCGCTGGTGGTGTAGCGGCTGCCTCTTTCACGTCGCTTGAACCGGTTGTTCGGCGCATGGGAGACATTGCGCGCCGGGGCTGCGGCCCGCCCCCTGCCACAGCCTGGATGGCTAGTAGATCCAAGACATAAAAGCCTATGACCCAAAATAGCGGAACTCACATCACCCGGTTGCCCACTCTGAACCTGGTGGGCGCAGGGCGAGTTGGGCAAACCCTCGCCCGCCTATGGCGCGCGCAGGGCGTCTTTGCGATTCAGGACGTGCGGACCACGTCATTGTCCAGCGCACAGGCGGCCTGCGCTGTCATCGGCACGGGCCGGGCTGTTGAGTCCCTGTCGGCCATGCGGGCGGCCGATATCTGGATGTTGGCGGTGCCGGATGCACGGTTGGCGGACTGCGCGCAGGCTTTGGCTGCCGCAGAAGGCGCGCCAGGCGCCGCATCCCAAGCTGCGCCCATCGTGTTTCACTGCAGTGGCGCGCAGGACACCAGCGTGCTGACGCCACTGGCCGCCCTCGGCTGGCGCGTGGCCAGCGCGCATTGCCTGCTGAGTTTTGCGTCCGTGTCGGCGGCGCTGCAGCAGTTTCAGGGTACGCCGTGCGCCCTGGAAGGCGACCCTGGCGCCTGCGACGGACTGCGCCCCGCCTTCAGCGCGATTGGCGCTCAATGCTTCGACATTGCCAGCGCCGACAAACTGCTGTACCACGCAGCCGCGGTGTTTGCCACCAACTTCCTGCCGGTGCTGCAGGCCACGGCCGAAGACCTGTGGCGCGCCACTGGCATGCCAGCCGACCTGATTCCGCACCTGCGTGCTTCGCTGCTGCGCAACGCCGTCGCCAACATCACAACCCTGGGGCCACAAGCCGCGCTCACCGGGCCATCGGCACGTGGCGACACGGTGGCCATTGCCCGGCAGGGTGCCGCGGTGTCGCAGTGGGACGCAGAGAGCGGAGCAGCCTATGACGCGTTGAGCGCGTTGGCTTTGCGGCTGGCGCGCACACGAAAGGATTGAGCCGTGGGGCCAGTGCCCTTTTGCGGGTTTCGCACCCTGTTGCCGCCGACTGGCGTTGTGGCGGATTTGCAGAGCTTTTTACAGATCAACGGGCGAGGCGAGTGTGCTGGCATTCATACGCAGCGAGGTCGCAATGGGGCGCAAGCCGCCGCCTAACCCGCTTCACGAACATCGACGGTACGCCGCGGTTGAGCTTTACCGCTCTCTACGGAGAACGAATAAGAGTCTATGTGCCAAATTGGCCTTTAGCCCTCGTAAAATAAGCGCAAGCAGCTACTAATTTTGTAGCATGTTGGGGCTGAATTCATTGTTGGGGAAAACGATTATGTTTCACCATGTCAGTTCCAACATCCCGACCCAGAAAAATGAGCCTGCTTGACACGCAATTCACTTAGACTCTTCCCGGTCAGTTCAAACTCAGTTGAATGGTTCAGTCCGTAGGAGGTTCGATCATGCCAAGTTTCACTCGCGACGGATATTCAATCCACTACGAAGTCCACGGCGAGGGAAAGCCAGTCATTTTGTTGCACGGCATTTGCGTCAGCTTCGCCGGAAACTTCGCCGGCTTTGGCTGGGTCGAAAGTCTGCGCAAGCAGGGGATGCAAGTCATCGGATTGGATTTTCTGGGCCACGGCAAGAGCGACAAGCCACATGTTCCGAGTGCTTACGGTTCGCACAATCTTGCTGCTGACGTGATAAAACTTCTGGACCATCTCAACCTCACGGCGGCGTCGCTGGTCGGCTTTTCTCTGGGTAGTGTCATCGCGCTGCATCTGCTGCACACCCACTCGGAACGCTTTGGCAGATCTGTGCTCATCGCTACTGGCGACGGCTTATTGGGTTTGCCGCCGCACTCCATGGAGCATGTGGCTCCACAACTCGCGCACGCGCTGAACAGAGACCACTATCCCTCCGAACTTCCAAAGCATGTTGCAATGTATTGGAATTTCGCCACCAAAGTAGGTGGAGATCGGCTGGCCAGCGCAGCGGCTGCGCGTGGGCACTATCCACCCTGCACACCGAAGGACGCGGCGCGTGTTTCGAGCGAGGTATTGGTTATCAGCGGAGAAATTGACCCGGTATTGGGTCAGGGACCGGTGCTCGCCCGTAGCCTTGCGCACGGGCGCTATCTGGAAATTGCGGGTGCAGACCACTTCATGCTGGCCGCCAGTGAAGAAGCCAAGGAAGCGGCAGCCCATTTTCTAGCTGATGGAGAGTGAAATGACTTATGACTACATCATTGTTGGCGCCGGATCAGCAGGTTGCGTGCTCGCCGCAAGGCTTTCACAAGACCCAACATGCCAAGTGGCGCTACTTGAAGCGGGTGGCGAGGACCACGCACCTGCGCTGCGTCAGCCCAACCAATGGCCTTTGTTGTGGGACCGCGCCGAAGGCTGGGGTTACGCCACGACCCTGCAGCCAGGCTACAACTTGCGCAGCATCTCCTGCCCACGCGGAAAGGTGCTTGGTGGAACCAGTGCCATCAACGCCATGATCTACATCCGCGGAGATTCGCACGACTACGACCATTGGCAAGACCTGGGAAACGCGGGCTGGGGCTGGCAGGATGTGCTGCCGTACTTTCTGAAGTCTGAGGACCAGCAACATGGCGCGTCGGCCACACATGGCGCCGGGGGGCCGCTGGCGGTGACCGATCTGATTTCGCCCCACCGCATCTCCGGTGCATTTGTCGAGGCCGCTGTGGCGGCCGGCCATGTGCATACGGCAGATTTCAATGGGGGTTCTCCCGTGGGCGCTGGGTTGTACCAAGTGACCATGCGCCATGGTGAGCGGTGCAGTACCGCCACAGCCTTCCTCCAACCTGCGCGCATGCGTAGCAACCTGCACACCATCACCCATGCCAGAACCCTGCGAGTGGTCATGGAAGGTGACCGCGCGACGGGAGTGGATTACTTTGATGGAACGCAGGTGGTGCGCATCCACGCTGCGCGTGAGGTCATTCTGAGTGCTGGCGCGATCGATTCACCCAAACTATTGATGCTGTCCGGCATTGGCGACGCGGCGCAACTGCAATCCCATGGTGTGACCGTGCGGGCTGCGTTGCCCGGCGTCGGGGCCAACCTGTGCGATCACCCTGGCTCGATGCTTGTTCTGGCTTTGCGCGAGGCGGAACAGGCGCTGCCCACCAGCAATATCGTAGAGGGCGGCCTGTTCATGAAGAGTGCAAGCTTGAATGAGGATTTCGCCGCCGACCTGCAGCTTTTTGCGATTCCTTTCGCGCCAATGCAGGCCGGTGCCCAAGGCAAGGCGAAGATGATGGCCATAGCTGCGCAGACCTGTCGACCCAAGAGTCGGGGGCGCGTCACCTTGCGATCTGCGGACGCGATGGATACCCCTGTCATTGACCCGCGTTACATGACTCACCCTTATGACTTGGCACTGCAGATCGAGGGGCTTCGGGCTGCCAGGGACATCGCCGCGCAAGAGCCGCTGAAGTCTTTGCTTGCCGCAGAGTTGGCGCCGGGACACCGCGCGCTGGACGATGCCGCGCTGGAGCAGTACATCCGGGCCACCAGTGGCTGCATCTGGCACCCGGTTGGTACCTGCCACATGGGAAGTGGCGAAGACGCGGTGGTCGATGCGCAGTTGCGCGTGCATGGTGTGCGTTCGCTGCGCGTGGTGGACGCGTCTGTGATGCCGCAAATTACGTCTGGAAACACCAACGCGCCGACGATCATGATCGCGGAGAAGGCCGCAGACATGATCCTTTCAGCCTGCCCGAAGTTATCGTCTAGCGTCTAAAAGAATTCAGAACCTCCACGCTCGTTTGGTATACATTGGGCGATCCTCAGTACCCTTGATTGCAGAAGCTCGAAAGGCCACAGATGAAAGCCACGTTCAGCATCTTCCTCGCAGCACTGGCCATTTCGCAAGGAGCTCTGGCTGCACAGGGAGTTCGCCCGGACGATGTGGCGTCGATAGATGGCATCATCCGCGCCTACTATGAGGTGGTCTCGGGCCCGGCGGGTGCCGTGGTCGACGTTGCGCGTGACCGCAGCCTGCACCACCCCAAGGCATGGGTCGCGAAAACCGACACAGGCGCCGGCGGCCAGCCGGTGGCGCAAGTGACCACGCTGAAACAATTCCACGGTGCCAACAAGCCGCGCAAGCAAGGATACTGGGAAAAGGAGACCGACCGCGTCGTCAGCCGCTCTGGCAACATGGTCCATGTGTGGAGCAGCTTCGCGACCGCCCGCGCTGAAGGTGGCGAGCCTTACGTCCGTGGCGTCAACAGCGTCACGTTGTTCCACGATGGCAAGCGGTGGTGGATCATGGGTTGGATGGAAGATTCTGCGGTCAAGTAGCAGCCTGCAAGTCTTGTGGCTCCCCCGCCTTCCTGCCCTACTGCTCGCCGACCCCCAGAAATAACGGTGTGACAATGCCCAACGGACACCCTCAGCGCCATTGGATTCTCACGCCTCCCGGCATCCTCTGGTCCCTGGCAGTTTTCACTGGCGGCATCGCGTGGTGGTTGATCGCTTTGCCTGTGTTGACACTGTCCAACGTAGACAAGCACGCCACGCACTTCCCCTACGTGCTCCTTCACGCCCTGACGGGTACTGTGATGCTCGTCAACGGCGCGTTGAATATCTTTCTGGGAGTGACACGCCGGCATGCCCGGCTTCACAAGCCACTCGGGCTGGCATACCTTATTGGCGGAAGCATAGCCGCCATCAGCGCGATCGCGCTAGCACTTAGCAACGGTCATAGCAAAGCCAGCGCGGAGTTTGCGGTTGACCCCATGCGCTCAAATGACCTCGGCTGGGCGCTCGCAACACTCGGGATGGCCTGGCTCGTCGCTGCGGGCATGGGCTATCGCGCCGCCTTGAACAGGCAGTTTTCGTCGCACCAGGCATGGATGATTCGCAGCTACGTTTTGGTTTGGTCATTCGTCCTGTGCCGCCTGATCGGAAAAGTGCCGTCCTTCCCTGAGCTCGGAAGTGGAGCAACCATCACTTGGCTGTCATGGATAGTGCCGCTGCTGATCTGCGAGGTCGCACTTCAATGGCAAAACGGTCGGCGAAGGTGACTCTGGCAAAGCAGACCACTGCAATTGGCCAAATGCAGGTGCTTCAATCGATCAATCCCCGCCAGAAAGCTGACCCGAAAGCGCTGACGTGAATGGTCGCTATGGAGAAGGAAGACTGCGAATCGCTATGTCAACTGTGCGTCTATTGCAGGTAGCCACATTTCTCCGATGCGGTCGTTCAAAATTTGGTGTCAGGTTCGGAGCAAGTTGTAGACCCGCACTGGGGCATAAGCGGGTACTGGCGAACGGCGGGTTACTGGAAGTCCACCTGGGTGCCTTTCAGCAGGCGGTCGTAGACTTCAAGTATGCCGCGTAACCAGACGTACAGTGGTAATCTAGCGCCCAGAGTTTCAGTCTTTGGTCTTTGGTCTTTCTTGAAGTCTAGAATTGTCCCAAGCGTGCTGCGGTATTTCTCGGGACTTTTTTTGTACAGTGGGTAAATGTGCGAATCTGTGCACAGCATGGTTGCGAGCCACTATCTGGAGGTTTTCATGTTCAACTTACGGAGCAGCGCCCAACTCCCAGAGCAGATCTTGTTCCGGACGTTACGTTGGGCCTCCAAGTGTCAAGTGTCCTCCCGCCGATCACGGACTACAGAACAAGGAGCTGGGTTGAACGATATTTTCGGGCTCCTTCTATTTCTGCTCTCTACTGCAACCTTGGCACAAACTCCGATCACAAGCGAAGGATTGCACCCTTTGCCGAAAGAAGACGCCAGACAACTACTCCAAGGCGCGACAATTGCGTTCACAAGCACAAAAGGGAATCAGCTTCGCTGGAAAAATGAACTCGATGGAACGATGTTTGCCACGTCTCTGGGGCCAAGCGGGAAGAACAACACAAAAAATGGAACCTGGAAAATAGACGACAAAGGTCGCTTCTGTGTATCTATCGACTGGCCGTCTAACCTGGAGGAGTGGTGTCGTTCGATTGTCAAAGAAGGGGGCAGTTATTACCTTGTTAGGAAGAATGGGGAGCGTGTAAGCGAGCTTTCTGTCAAGCAATGAAATTCAAGTAAGCAATCAGTCGAATGGTTCGCAATTCAAGTCGCCGATACTTCTGCATCGCTTCAAGAGCAGCTTTGGGCCGTTGTCTTCCGCCAAATTGATTTGGCTTCAAGCTGAATTTGGGGGACGCCATTGACCAATAGAGAGCTACCTTGGGAGGCTTACTTCCGAAGGGTAATGTTCCAACCCCACTGCCCGCTGATTGAGCTTGCAGCATCTTTGAATACGGAACACCCTCACGTCGCAATCGACTGCGGTTGCGGTACGGGAAGTGCAATAGCATATCTTGCAGGGCGGGGCTATCAAGTGCATGCCTTTGATGCGCACGATAAAGCAGTCCAGGCATGCACTGAGAGATTCCTAGGGAACCCAAAAGTGAATATTTCAGAAGCTACATTTGAGAACTACACATACCCATCAGCTAACTTGGTCATTGCAAACTCAAGTCTCTTCTTCTGTGAACCAACGGCGTTTGATGCTGTATGGAATCGCATTGCCACTGCATTGGCTATCGGTGGCATCTTTTGTGGTGACTTTATGGGAGATAAAGATTCTTGGGCAGGTGACCCAACTCGAACACAGACTGTAATGACGAGCGATCGAGTGGCGATGCTTTTCAGTCAATTCGACATCTTAAAGTGGGTAGAGCGTGATGAGCTAGGCATGACTGCCTTGGGGCAATCCAAACATTGGCACACATTTACTGTTGTCGCGAGGAAACTCAGTCAGTGAAACTGATGCCATATGTTTTATGCGCTCATGGATAGTTTCGGATCCGAGGTAGCCAACTCACCCATTATGAATGTTCGTGGAGTAGGAATCTGAGTGACGGCTTTCAGCCTTGGCTGGTGCTCGTTTTGATAAAGAGTCTACCAAAAAAGTTGCCTGAATCCTTGAGCGCCAATGACTGGTCTGGAGTGGGCAGATTCCAAACCGCTGCACCCGCTTTGCGTCTAAGGCCGTAGCAGTGGGTCCGAAGGGTTTAGTGCTTTCACATCATCCGACGGAGCTTCTTGACGATGGCGACTAGGTTTGGCAATCAGCAGGGTATCTGCGTTGATTGATGCTCTGGCCTCTTGCCGTACGATCATTTCAGAGACTGGTTTTCGGCTTACAACAGGTTGGGGGTGAATGAAGTTAAACATCTGCTCGGGCAGTTGCGGGCTGTCACTGCTTCTTCAAGTGCACTAAGGCATTCTTTTCGGTATGAGTCAATGTCGACTAAGGGGCAGGTAAATCGGATTGGGCTAGTTCCGCCTCGCGTCTTTGAACCTGTCCACTAGCCAACTTTCCCATCACTCCCCCTAATTGCCGAACTGCGATGGCACAGCAACCAATGCCACCGCCCAGACTCTTCCCGCCACAACCCACGCATAGAATCAAAATCACACCGCTACCCAAAGCCGCCCCTCAATGAAACTCACCCGCATAGGGATCAGCAAACCAACCCAACACATCTTGGCGCACCCGCTTGCGTTCGCGTTGCAGACGCTGCGGGGGTTCAACAATAACCAGGGGATGATGTTGGCCGGGGCGATTGCGTACTACGCGTTGTTGTCCATGGTGCCCTTGCTGATTCTGTCCATCATTGTGCTGTCGCACCTGGTGGACAAGACCGATTTGTTGATCGCCTTGGGGCGTTATCTGGAGTGGCTGGTGCCAAGCCAGTCCCAGGCTGTGCTGGGTGATCTGAACGACTTTCTGGACAATGGAATCGCCATCGGTGCGGTACTGCTGTTGACGATGCTGTTCTTCAGCTCCCTGGCCTTCGGGATTCTGGAGAAGGCTATTGCTCTGATCTTCCCGCACCGGGGCACGGTTGACAAGCGCCACGCGTTGGTGTCGGCCGTGCTGCCCTATTGCTTTGTCTTGATGCTGGGGGTCGCACTGCTGTGTATGACCTTGGCCTCCATCGTGCTGCAGGCCATGGCCCATGAGAGTCTGCATTTTCTGGGCCGCGATTGGTCGCTGGTGGGGCTGTCTGGCCTGTTCTTCTATGTGCTGGGCTTCACTGCCGAAGTGCTGATTGTGGCAACGCTCTACTGGGTTTTGCCCGTCGGGCGTATCCAGTGGCGCCACGCCGTTATTGGTGGATTTTTTGTCGCCGGTGCCTGGGAGGTGATTCGCCATGCGCTGGTTTGGTACTTCACCACCTTGTCCAAGGCCAGCGTGGTCTACGGCTCCTTTACGACGGCAGTGGTGGCCTTGTTTTGCATGGAAATAATTGCCGCACTGCTGCTGTTGGGTGCGCAGGTCATGTCGGAATATGAGCGGCTGGAGCAGTTTTAGATCACCAGCAGGTCTTGCAGCGCTTGGTTTTCGTCAAAGTCCAAGGATTCGGTCCGCACGTTCTAATCGTGACGCAACAAGTCCCCGAACACCGTGTATTCACCGTCCTTGCGATCGGCACCCGGCGCGTCGTACAACACGAGCCAGCCCGGCTTGCCCGGCACCAGCCCGGGTGGCAGCTTGCAAAGCGCCTCCGCGCGGTTAATGCCACGACCATGTGGTAAGGAGACCGATTCGGTCAGCGCTGCCTCAAAACGCGCCGCCTCGCGGTTGGTGGCCAGCAGGGGATTGGCACCCGCCCACTTGAAGATGCGAATCTCGCCATCGAGCACCATCGTTGGCCCGGCCAGGATGTACAGGTCGTCGCCAGAAAAGTGCAGATCGCGCACGCCCAGACCCTCCAGTTGCAGGAAGTGCTTGCGCATCAGTGGGCCGTCTTCTTCCAGCGGTACCAGCCGCAACTGATCGCCGCGGGTTTCCACCGCAATTTCAACCAGCGCCGACCAGCCTCGCAACACCGGGCCGCGCAGGCCCAGCAGCAGCCGGCTCCCATCCACCGCCAGGCCTTCGATATCCAGGCCGTTGTCCTTCCCCGGAATTGCCATGTAGGGCCCGAAGTGTGGGTCGTCAGCCAGCGCGCGGGTGAGCTCGTTGGACATCGCGTCGCCTTTGAGCCGCAGGGCTCGCCGGCCATCCTTGGCCTCGCGTACCAGGCAGGGCTGACCGCTGGCATCCGTTTCGATGGGCAAGCAGGCGAGCAGGCGGCGATTACCGTCCAGACTGGTTTTGGACAGCCGTTTCGCGTTCTCCGCGTGGTCTCGACCTTCCTTGGCGTTTTTGCGCTTGAGTCCGTGCGAACCCACCACCCACAACCAACCGTCGGTCACGGCCAAACCTTCCAGGTCGGCTTCCTCGTCGGCTGCGCCGGGCAGGTCCAGCAAGTCCTTCAGCGGGAAATCGCACCCCTCCCCAAAGCGAAAGGTCTCACTTCCCACCGGGTCGAGGCGGCGCAGGCGGTCCACACCGCAGGCTTCGTCGCCAACCACCCATAACCAATCGCCCGAAAAGGCAGCGCCTGAAAGATTGGCGTGGACCAGCGCGCCGGGAGCGAACTCCAGGCGTACAGCATTGGCGGCTCGCGCATTTGGCATAGTGTTGGATTCCCGAGAATTAACGCTTGGGGGAGCCCACTGATCCGCGTCGCGACTGCGACTGATTGCTGCCACCCACATGCGCCTCGCGGTCACTGCGGCTCTCTGGCGTGCGCTGCCCCTGATTCAACTGCGTGGGCTCTTGCTCACCGAGCTTGTTGGTGTCGTTTTCGACCTTGCCGGTATGCGGCGTTTGTTTGTCACGTGGGTTTTGTGTGTTCGTCATGGTGGCTTCCTTGTAAAGTGAACCGGCGGGATTGCATGCCAAAGTCTATGCCTGGCGCACAGGCGCGATATGTACGATAGCGAACATTGTTGGATGGATTTGAAAGGTAACCGCATCTCCATCGGTGCCGGGCGGCTACAACCGTGGTCCACTCACGTTATGTCGAAACACCAGCGTCAGGTGCACGTCCAAGCTGATGCAGCCCACACAAACGCTACTGTTTTGATAGCTGATTACGCAGTATTTACGAGGGCTCACCGGTACTTTTAACCATAAAACTTTGCCGGAAAAACACAAACAACGAGCCCGTCGCCACCACCGCCAGCAAGTACTGCAGCGGCTGGTTTTCATCGAAATCCAGAGTTTCAGTCAGCAGGGTGTAGACCGTCGCCACCATTGACAAGGCCACCAGGCGCAGGCTCCAGGCCGTGGGCTGCAGATGTTTGGCGTTCATGCGTGCCAGCAGGCGCGCGCCCAGCATGCCCGCCAACAGCCCCAGACTGGCACCGACTGCCACGTCACCGGGCCAATGGGCTCCGACGGCAATTCGCGACAGCCCGGCCCCGGCGGCCAGCACAAACAGCCAACTGTGCTGCCACCGCCCCTTTTTCGGCAACGCAAAGTAAATGGCCGACGCCACCGCGAATGCAGTCAGTGTGTGGCCCGACGGCATGGAGACGTTGTGCAGGGTTTCGCCGATGATGCGCATCTGCGTGTTGTCCACCACGGCGGCCGGGCGTGGGCTTTCGATCAAGCCCTTGCCGAGGCGGGAAAACACAATCGCAAAGGGAGCCGCGCACAACCAGGCCCACACCAGCCGGGGTGCCCGCACCAGCAGTGGCGCGGTGACAGCCAACACGCCCCAGGCATTGCCGAACAGTGACAGACCCGTCCACAGCGGGGCGGCAATGGGCGCACAGGCGGCGTTGATGGCGATAAACATGGCCGGTTCAAAGCGGTGCAAACACAAGGGGGCGCTGATTGCAAACAGCACCAGCGGCGCCAACCACCAGCGCAAGGCAATGGGTGCAATGTGCATCAGGGTGTCGCCTCCTGCAAACGGGGGTGTGGCTGGCCCGACCAGCCGCGACAGGCGTAGAAACGAAAGACTGCCAGGGTACGGCCCAGGCGTTGTGTGTCAAACGTGTCAAGCAATGTGCAGGTGGCAAAACCGTTTGCACCCAATGGCACGGTGTAGGCCAGTTGCGACCAATCCACCAGCAGGGTGTCGCCCCCCGCAAGCAGGTCACCCGCCCACAGGTCAAACTGGTCGAAGCGGTCTTCCAGCACATGCACCGGCAGTGGCCGCGCGTACCAGCCCAGGCGGCTGGCCAGGGTCCAGTTTTGCACGCTGATGCTGCCTAACCCGTGTTGTGTGGCCAGGCTGCGTGCGCGTTCGCCCGCCATGTCCCAGCCATGCAGGTCGGCAAACGGGTTGGAAGGCGCGGCACTATTGCCCTGGCCCGAGGTGTTGGTCACAAAGGGCACGCCACCGGTCAGCATCAGCCCCAGCACGGCGACCGTTAACCCGGCTTGCACCACGGCCAGCACCCCCAAGAGCCAGCGACGACCATCGGCCCAGGCCCGCGCCAAAGCCGGGCCAGCAAAGGGCATCAAGGCCACCCAGGCTGGAGCGGTCCAGTGCGGCAGGCTGGTGCCACCGCCGGACAAGGCCGCCAGCACAACAAAAGGGATGCCAAAAAACAGCAGCAGTGCCCGAGGAACCGTGGTGTCACTGCGGAAACGGCCCAACAGACCCCACAACAACAAGGGCCCATAGACCAGCAGCTGAATCAGCAAAAAGCGCAGCAGATGCACCCCTTGCCATCCGCCACCGGCGCCATGTTTGGCCTGGTACGTGAAAGACACCCACTGATTTGCGTGGTTCCAATAGGCCACCGGCAGCACCAGGACCAACGCCACCACCATAGCCAGCCACAACCAGCGGTTGCGCAGCAGAGCCAAGCCATAGGCCCCAATCAGACACAAAGCCACGGCAACCGCGCCCAGAATGGCCGTGTATTTGCTCAGGCCGGCCAGACCCAGCAATACCGCCAAAACCAGCCACGGCCAGGGCCTGCGCACCGCCACCGGGTCCCGCAGCGCCAGGGTTGCATCCATCAGCGCCAGTGTCCAGAACACCAGCAAGGTATCGGGTAACAAACCGATGCCCAGTACATGCATCAGGGGCGCCAGCGTAAGGGCCAGCACTGCCCAATGCCCCGCCTGCCCGGGTTTTAGGAGCGTGGGCGGCAGGGCGTTCTGCTCCGTGTCCCCCGCCCGCTTTGCGGGCTCCTCCTTGACCTGCGCAGAACGCCCTACCGACCACGCTCCTTGCGAAGATTGCAGAGCCGCCAGCCTTTCAGCTAAACGGAACACCATTAGCGCGGTGCCCAGCCACAACAACTCAGGTAGCAGGCGCAAAGCCCAGGTCGGCGCATTCAGCGCGACCAACGGCCATTGCACCCAGCCCACCAAAGGCGGATGGTCAAAATAACTCCAGGCGGGATGCAGGGCATACAGCGCGTAGTGGGCTTCGTCCACCGACAAGCCCAGCGCTGCGCCCAGAAAAAAATGCAGGGCGCACGCAAGCAAGAGCACCAGTAGGGTGGCCTTGGGTATGGGGAACGACGCAGAAATGGGGTGCAAGGGGTGTGCCAGAAAACGCAGAACCCCGGCAGTCTAAACGCCCCATACAAGACACCGCATTTTTGCACCCTAAACTGCGGGTTTTAGTCGCCACGGCACCGCCCCATGACCAACCCACCCGCAAGCCCCGACAAACCAGATGCACGCATCAAAAATCTCACCATGGAGTTGTTGTCCGACAACTGGTATGTGTTGAAAAAAGCGACGTTTGACTACCTGCGGCGTGATGGCACCTGGCAGCGCCAGGTTCGGGAGTGTTACGACAGAGGCAATGGCGCGGTGTTGCTGCTGTTTAATGCCCAGGCCAACACGGTGGTGTTGACACGGCAGTTCCGGTTTCCGACTTTTGTGAACGGTTGTGCCGACGGCATGTTGATTGAAGCCTGCGCCGGTTTGCTGGACGGGGACGACCCTGAAACCTGCATTCGCCGCGAGGCCGCAGAAGAAACCGGTTACCACATCCGCGCCCCGCGCAAACTGTTTGAGGCTTATATGAGCCCGGGGTCGGTCACCGAAAAACTGCACTTTTTTGCGGCGGAATACGAAGCGCAAGACCGGATCGCGGCAGGTGGGGGCCACGCCCATGAGGGTGAAGATATTGAAGTGATGGAACTACCGCTGCAGACCGCACTGGACATGGTGCTCAGCGGCGCCATCCAGGACGGCAAAACCATCATGCTGCTGCAACATGCTGCCCTGGTGGGTTTGCGCACCCTGTCCGACCCAGTTCCAGCCCAGGCGCGCCCCGCCATCGATCCGCGTGTCTGCCCGCTCTGTGGACAGGGCAACCAGTGCGCCATGCAGATCGAACGGGAAACCGGCGTGGCCCAGGGGCCCTGTTGGTGCACGACAGCCGTGTTTGACCACGCTGTGCTGGAGCGTGTTCCGGCAGAGGCCCGGCAACTTGCCTGCATTTGCGCACGGTGCGCGGCAACGGACAGCTCACTCCCCTAGTTGCTGCAGCAGATACAGGCGCTGGTAGATGCCGTTTTCAAGGGCCATCAATGCGTCGTGCGTGCCCTGCTCATGGATGCGGCCGTGGTTCAGCACCACAATACAGTCCGCCGCACGTATGGTTGACAGCCGGTGCGCAATGGCCACCACGGTAACCCGACCGCGCAGCTCGGACAGGGCGATTTGAACAATCTGCTCGGTCTCGGAATCAATGTGCGCGGTGGCTTCATCCAGAAAAAGAATGCGCGGCTGACCGGCCAATGCGCGTGCAATCGCAATCAACTGCTTTTGCCCCACCGACAGGCGCGCGCCGCCCTCACCCAGCAAGGTGTCGTAACCCTGCTCCAGTTGCCCGATGAAGTCGTGGCAATGGGCCGCGCGGGCCGCCGTTTCAATGGCGTCCTGGCTGAGCGTGCGTCCCATGGCAATGTTGTCGCGCACCGTGCTGGCCAGTAAAAACGGGTCTTGCGGCACCAGGCCGACATCGTCCCGAAAATGCGCGTCGCTGAACTGCGACAGTTCCACCCCGTCCAGCGTGATACGGCCCGACTGTGCCCGGTAAAACCGCAGCAACAGGCTCAGCAGCGTCGATTTGCCACTGCCGGTGTGACCCACCAGGCCATAAAACCCGCCGGCGGGAATGTCCAGCGACAGATCGTGCAGCACATCCGTCGCGGGGTCGTAACCAAACCGCAGATGCTCAATGCGCACCGCGCCCTGCTGGATGCGCTGTGGCCCGACCACGGCGGCGGGGCGCTGCTCCTGCAGCAGGGTATCCACACGCGACGCCGCCACCACGGCTTGTTGCAACTGGCCAAACTGCAGCGTGATTTGTATCAGCGGGTCCACCACGCGGCCGATATAGCTCACAAAGGCATACAAGATACCAATCTCCAGGCCGCTGAACGCTCGTTGGCCAAAGGTGTAAATCACCACTGCCAGCAACAGCACATTGACGAGGTCGAGCATGGGGCGCAGCAACCAGGCGTTGACCCGCATTTCCGCCATGCGGGCCTCCAGGTGCTGAACGTTGGTGCGGTCAAAACGGGTGCGAAACCGCTGTTGTGCATTACTGGCCTGCAACACCGGCATGCCAGCGATGGACTCCGACATCTGGGCATTGATGTCACTGCGTTTTTGACGCGCACGGTCCACCGCCGGTGCGCTCCAGCGTTGGTAGAACCACACAATCACCACCACCGCCGGGACCAGTGTCAGCACAATCAGCATCAAGCGCCAGTCCAGCCAGGCCATGGCCACCAAGGCACCCAGGACCACAATGCCGCTGTCCAGTATCACGAACAAGACCTGCACATAGAGGTTCTTGACCTGTTCCGTGTCATTGGTCACGCGGCTGACCAATTGGCCAGTGATGGCCTTGTCAAAAAAGGCCATGGGCAAGCGCAACACGTGGCCATAGACCTCCTCGCGCAGGCGGCGGACCGATCGCATGGCGACACCGGCCAGCCGGGTCAGCTGCGCATAACGGATGACACTGGCCACCGCCCCCGCAACCAGGGTGGCACCCAGTAACAGGGCCATGTCGGTCAGCACAATTTTTTTGGGCACCAGGTATTGGTCGATGAAGTACTTGCCCAGCAGCGGGCCCAGCGACTCCAGCAATGCGGCCGCCACCAGCCAGACAGTCCCCAGAATCAGGTGCCGCCGTTCGGGCGCGGCCGAGCGCAACAGCAATGCCACCGCACGCCGGGTAGCACCGGTCTCGGGCTTGGGGTTGGCGTGTGCTTCAGGCGGCATCCAGACTGGCCTCCAGTTGTTGGTATCGCCACTGTGCGGCGTACCAGCCGTCGCGCTCCAGCAGGCTGGCATGGGTCCCCTGCTCGCTGACCCGCCCGTCCTTGAGCACCAGAATGTGGTCCGCATCCATCACCGCGCTCAGTCGATGGCTGACGATCAGGGCCGTGCGCCCCACCCGAGCGCTACGCAAGTGGTGCAGGATATCGGTCTCGGTCTGCGTATCCACCGCCGACAAGGCGTCGTCCAGCAGGAGCAGGGGCGCGTCTGTCAACATGGCACGTGCAATGGCAACACGCTGGCGTTGCCCGCCCGACAAGGCAATGCCCTTCTCGCCAACCGGTGTGGCGTAGCCCTGCGGCATACGCATGATGTCGTCGTGAATGGAGGCCAGCCGGGCAGCCTCTTCAATCTCGGCAGGGCTGGCATCGGCTTTGGCCAATGCAATGTTTTCCGCAATCGAGGCAGAAAACAAAAAGGGCTCCTGTGGCACCCAGCTGATGGCTCGGTTCAGTGCCGCCAACTGGTAGTCATGCAAGGGCCGACCCGCCCAGGCGATGCTGCCCGATTGTGCGGCGTACTGGCGCAAAATCAGACGCAGCACGGTCGATTTGCCCGCGCCGGTGGCGCCGACCAAACCCAGGGTTTGCCCGGCCGCCAGGTGCAGCGTCACTTCACCCAGCGCACGCGCCTGGTGACCCGGGTAGGAAAAAACAACCCCCTCAAAAACCAGCGCACCGGGTTCCACCTTCTCAAGCGTACCGTCGTCTTCAACTGTCAACGGTGCATCCAAAGTGGGTTGAAGCCTTCCCCACGCAGCACGGCCGCGCTCCAGCAACGCCAACACCCAACCCGCCGCAAACATGGGCCAAATCAGCTGCCCCAGGTACATGCTGAACGCCGTCAGATCGCCAATGCTGAGTTCGCCGCTGAAGACCAGGTAACCACCCAACCCCAATGTCAGCACGGTGGCGGTGACCAGCGCAACACCAACAGCGGGCTCGAATGCGGCCTCCCAGCGCTGGGCGCGCAGGCTGGCGCTCGCCGCATCCTCGGCCAGTTCCGCAAAGCGGCTGGCGCTGCGGGATTCCAGACCCAAGGCGCGCAGGGTGCGCACGCCGGTCAGTGTTTCCTGCACATGGTCGTTGAGTTTTCCAAAGGCATCCAGTGAGTCCTTGGAGGCCTGGTGGATATGTTCGGAAATACGCCAGAAAGCCCAGGCCATGAATGGAAACGGCAGCAGAGCCGCCGCCGCCAACCGCCCATCCACGCCCAGGGTCATCATGGCCACGACCAGGATCAGCGTCAACGTGCCGTCAAAACCGGCCAGCATGGCTTCCCCGGAGGCCATCTCGACCGAGTCGATGTCATTGGTGGCCAGCGCCATCAGGTCGCCGGTGCGCTTCATCTGAAAGAAATGTGGCCCTTGCTGGCACAACCGAACATAGAGTCGCTGGCGCAGTTGGGCTCCCAGCCGGTAACTGGCTGCGAACAGCTGCAATCGCCAACCGACGCGTAAAAAATAAATGACAACCCCAGCCAGCACCAGCCACGCCAGCTGCCCCAGCAAGGCGTCCCGATCCAATGTACCAGCCACCAGGCCGTCGATGACGCGGCCGACCTGCCGCGGTATGTAGACGGTCAGTGCACTCACCGTCGCCAGCATCATGGCCGCCAACAAATAGGGGCGCCTGTTCTGGCGCACGTAGAGGCCGATCAGGCCGGTGAGGTTCATGTCGATTGTGAGGAGGTTGTCTTCGCGCCTATTGTTGCTGCAGGGCGTGCGAAACGCCCCGATGACTGGGCTTTCGTCCGACGCGACGCTTGCCAGTACTATAACGACCAGACTACCAACGCGCTGGCGGTGGTCTTGCATGGCAGTTAGTAGCTGGCCCCTACACACAAAGCCGCTCTGCGCGTAAAGTCCCGACTCGACGCGTGCTGGGTACGCGGCGGCACACAGCCAAAACAATCACTCAAACTGGAGACACTCCATGGTCAAGAAACTGCAAAAAACCACTTCCGCTTCTTCCTCACACGCCCAACTGTCCGGTTCGGTCAAGGATTCCGCGCAACAGATCTGGCAAGCCGGATTGGGCGCCTTTACCCGCGCCCAGGCAGAGGGCTCCAAGGCGTTTGAATCCTTGGTCAAAGAAGGCGTGAGCATCCAGCGCAAGACCCAGGCTGCAGCCGAAGAGAAAATTTCCGAGGCCACCAACAAGATGTCCCACATGGCCACTGACATTTCTTCCAAGGCCTCGGGCCAATGGGACAAGTTAGAGAACATTTTTGAAGAGCGTGTGGCGAAGGCCCTCAACAAGCTGGGGGTGCCTTCCGCAAAGGATGTAAACGCCTTGATTGCCCGCATTGATGAGCTGAACAAGGCCGTTCAAAAGTTGTCCGCAAAAGCGCCTCTCAGCAAGACCCCCGCGACAGCGTCGGCCGGCACGCCCAAGTCTGCCGCTGTCGAAGCAAAAACCCCGGCACCCAAGGCCGTTGCCAAGAAGGCGGCAGTTGCCAATCCAGCCGCCAAACGCGCCGCACCTGCTCGCAAAACGGCCAAAGTGAGCGACACTGAAACGGTAACAAAACCGTCGTGATCAACCGTCGCTTGCGTCAAATCGGAAAAGAGCGCTGTGGCGCTCTTTTTTTTGTGAATTTCGATCCGAGGGCTGTTCGGTGCAACACGACTGATGCCTGTTGCGTTGCAGCAAATTTTCCCGGTGCGGCAATCTACACTTTATACCTATGAATGCTAATTCAAACACCCCCCCCAAAATTGCCTTGGCGTTGGCTGGCGGGGGGCCATTGGGTGCCATTTACGAGGTCGGCGCCATGTGTGCGCTGGAAGAATCACTCAATGGTTTGGACTTCACCAAGCTGGACCACTATGTAGGGGTCTCGGCCGGGGGCTTTATCGTAGCGGCACTTGCCAATGGCATTTCACCGCGCGAGCTGTGTGCGTCCTTTATCGAAAACGACAGCGAACCTTCTGAAACCTTTGACCCATCCTGGCTCCTGACGCCCGCGTACGGCGAGTTCATGCGGCGTGGACGCATGTTCCCCGGCTTGGTCTTGTCGGTGCTGTGGCATTTGACGCTGGGCCGCAAGTCCCTCATGAACGCGCTGGAGAGGCTCAGCCCGGCCCTGCCGACGGGCGTTTTTTCCAACGAAGCTGTGCACACCGAGCTTTCGCGTTTGTTCAGCCGTGATGGACGCACCAACGATTTTCGCAAGCTCAAGTCCAAATTGACGCTGGTTGCGACCAACCTGGACAGTGGCGAGGCCGCACCGTTTGGTCGCCCGGGCTGGGACCATGTACCGATTTCACAGGCCGTACAGGCCAGTTCCGCTCTGCCGGGCCTTTTTCCACCGGTTCAGATTGGTGACCAGTATTATGTGGACGGCGCGCTGAAGAAAACCATGCATGCCTCGGTGGCGCTGGAGGACGAGGTTGATCTGATGATTTGCCTGAATCCACTGGTCCCGTTTGATGCGACTGCGCCCCAGATCGCCAAGGTCATGCAACGCGGAATTCCCGAGCACAAACGCGAGATTCCCCGCATTGTGGATGGTGGCCTGCCATCGGTCCTGAGCCAGACTTTCCGCTCCATGATCCACTCCAGGATGGAGCTCGGCATGAAACACTATGCCCATGCTTACCCCAAGACCGACATCATCCTGATTGAGCCCGACCACCGCGACCCCGAGCTATACCTTGCCAACACCTTTAGTTATGCGCAACGGCGCCATTTGGCCGAGCATGCTTACCAACAGACGCGCCAGATGCTGCGTTCGCGCAAGACGGGTTTGTCGGCCAAGCTGGCACACCACGGCATCAGCCTGAACCACGAGGTGTTGGACGATCCGAAACGCCATCTGTCGGCCCCACCGAAAGCGCCAACCCGCATTGGACGAGCCATCGCCTCTTTGCAGGAGGTGATGGACGATCTAGCCGACACCGTAGCAACTGCCGCCCGGCGACCGGCCCACTGAGTCATTGCCATGGTTAAAAAAGCACCACGCCGTACCGCCGAACGTATTCTGGAAGTGACGCTGGAGTTATTTAACCGCTTTGGCGAACCCAATGTCTCGACTACGCTGATCTCGGCAGAACTGGGCATCAGCCCGGGGAATCTGTATTACCACTATCCGGCCAAGGATGAGTTGATCAACTCGCTCTTTGACCGCTATGAAAAAGCGCTCAATGAGTTGCTCAATGCCAGCGACAGCGTGCGAGACGTGGAGGACGCCTGGTTCTTCATGCACACGCTGTTTGAGTTGATCTGGCAATACCGTTTTCTGTACCGGGATCTCAACGACCTGCTGAGCAAAAACCGGCGGCTGGAGACCCATTTCCAATGGGTGTTGAAGAACAAGTCGCGTTCGGTCAAGACCATGCTCGACAGCATGAACCGCTCGGGCGCGGTTCGCATTGATTCCCGCGAAATGGAAACCACGGCGACCAGCATGGTGGTGGTACTGACCTATTGGCTGAGCTTTGAGTACGTGAAAGACCCGCGCAATGCGCTGGAACCCGAAAGTGCCCAGGCCGCGCTGTTGCGCGGTGCGCACCATGTACTGAACCTGCTGATTCCCTATCTGGAAGAAGGTCAACGCACCCACTTGCTAAAGCTGGTTGGGGCCTATAACGCACCAGCGGCGTCCTGAGCGAGCACACCATAACAAACTGCCGCGGCGCGCACGGCGCAGCAGGCAAACAACGATTCACCGAGGAGACGCACCGTGGCCACTTGGACTGCCTTCAGCTGTCGTGATGCCTACCCTTTTGATGCGCATAGCGTCAAGAAATATTGGAGCCAGTTGCATGCGGGCGATCAGGAACCCCTGCCCGATGATGAACAGGTTTTGCAGGCCTGGGTTCACTTCCACCGGGGAGAGTTTCAGCAGGCTTCCGAACTGGGGGCCCTGGCAGGGCTGCGCGGCGCCTCGGTGACAAACAAGGCAACCTGTATTTACGCCAATTATCTGGAGCCCAAGGAAAGAAATCGCCTGTCCCTGTTTCAGGATGTCGCGGAGCGTGCTGGCGCCCTGGCGGCGGCCGAACCAGACAATGCCAATGCGTTTTACTGGTACGCCTACGCCCTGGGCCACTATAGCCAGGGCATCAGTGTGGCAAAAGCCTTGGCTCAAGGACTGGGTGGACGCGTGAAGTCGGCCTTGGAAAAGGCCATCGTGCTACAACCGCGCCATGCCGATGCCCACATTGCGCTCGGAGCATTCCACGCCGATGTGATCGACAAGGTCGGAACCCTGATTGCCAATATGACCTATGGCGCAAAAAAGGAAACCTGCCTCAATTTGTTTGAGAAAGCACTCAGCCTGACACCACAATCCGCCAACGCCCGAGTCGAATATGCAAACGCGTTGGTCATATTGGAAGGCGACAAGCGGCTGCGCGAGGCCACGCGGTACTACGAACAGGCGGCCGCTATGCGCGCATTCGATGCCATGGAACACCTGGACGTGGAAATGGCGCAGACGGAACTGGCCAGCTAGAGAGTTGTGTGGTTCACTGGCCTTTATCCGCCTTCTCCCCAGGGAAGCATCAAGGTCACCAGCGAGAGCTTTGCGAATTCGGGTTCGAATCGGTCAATGATGTTTTGGGGGTCCGGGCAAAGGCCCGAGTCCGACACCACACCAAACTGCACACCACCGCCGTAACTGAGGATCGACACGCCCAGACCCACGGTTCCGCTCTGGGGCACCCAGAACAGGGCCTCTTCTACGGTAGCGCCGCAAAACTTCATCTTCTCCCGGGGGCCAGGGACGTTGGTCATGATGGCGGTCGTTTTCCTGGAGAACAACCCCAACATGGTGTCCTGCAAGGGCTTCACCAACAAACCAGCGACCGCCAATAGGCCAAACGCCAGCAAAGGCTGCAGACTGCCTTTGAGCCCCCGCATACGCCGGCGGATCTCGTACAAACGTTCGATCGGATTGTCCACACCAATGGGCAACACCAGCGGTGCCAGGCCGAACTGGTTGCCCAGTTGGTAGGCCTTGTCCATGTCGCGTAGATTGACGGGCACCATCACGCGAATTTCCTGATCCGTGGTGGCGTCGCCATGGGACCGGAGGTATTCGCCGATGGCACCGGCAACGCAACTCAGCAATACGTCATTGATCGAGCAATGCAGTGCCTTGCCAACCGCCTTGACCTCCGCCAGCGGGATAGGCGGGCACCAAGCCACATGTTTGGCGTGGCCCGGAATTCCTTTTAGCCGGGTTGGTGAATCGTCTGGCATGAGTGCCAGCGATGCCATGTCGGCGAGCCCGTGAAAAGCCAATTTGGCCATGTCCACAGAACCGTGCACACCCCTTTCAACACCCTTTTGTGGCTCCATCAGCAAGCCCAGCGATTGGGCCACACCCTCGCCAGCTGCGGTGAGGGCCTTGACGGTCATGTTGGTGAAAGGCTTGAGCACGGCGTCGGCCAGCCACTCTTCAGCGCCCGCCACGCCGTCATGGTGCGGCGGATGCTGGTGTGGCTCGGGAGGCGGTGAGCCACCATCCATCAGGGACTGGGTTACCGCAATCAGGGCGATGCCGTCAGCGATGCAATGGTGGATGCGCACCATCAAGGCAGACCCTCCGTTGTAGTGTTCAACCAAATGAAACTGCCACAGGGGATGCCGTTTGTCCAGCGGCTGCATGGTCAGCTCCGCCAAACGGTCTTGCAGGGCATCCTGCGCGCGTCCAGCGGGTTTGCTCGGCAGTTTTTCAATGACCAGGTGGTTGTCCAGATCAAACGTCTGGTCCGCTGCCCAGCTGGCACCCGCCGCATCTTCCACCGCACATTGCACAAAGCGCGGGTATTTCAACAATCGTTCTTGCACACGCTGGCGCAGGTCCTGGTAACGGATTCCCGGCTTCAGGACCCACACGCCCACAATCATCATCAGATTGGACGCGGTGTCCATGCGCAACCAGGCGGTATCCACCTTGCTCATGCGCTCACCATGCAGCCCCAACACACCGGCGACCGCATGGCTCCAGTCGTCCGGATGGGTGTGGCCCCGCTGTGCAGTACTTTCCGCCGCGCTGCGCTTGCTGGCCTTGACTCGCGTAACCATAGGAACTCCAAAAGACGAAACCGGGGGACCCCAATCCGGCAGGATACTGGCTGCCCTGGGTGATTTGGGCTGCGGTACTATTCTCTTTGGAAATCGCACCGTAAGATACCCAGTCCTGAGCAACCCAACCTACCGGAGAAACCCATGGCCGATCTGAAAAAACAATTCGAAGCTGCCGTCGCTAATTCCAAGAATTTGACAGAGCGTCCCGACAACGCAACCTTGTTGAAGATCTACGCGCTGTACAAACAAGCAAGTACCGGCGACAACACGGAGAAAAGACCTGGATTCGTCGACATGGTGGGTCGCGCCAAATGGGATGCATGGAACGGCCTCAAGGGTACGAGCACCAAAGACGCCATGCAGCAGTACGTGGATCTGATCGAATCTTTGAGCTAAATTGGCCAATAGCCCACGCAGTAGCTGCGCAAGCAGCTACTAAAACAATAGCGCATTTTAGGCGCTATTGTTTTTTGGCCGAGGCCTTTTTGACGGCTGGTTTGGGCGCCAACAGGTCATCGAGGTTCTTGACGATTTCTGCCTCAATACGGCCTTTGAAGGCCCCCAGCAAAAACCCCAGTTTGGCGTCCAGATCGAAATGGTCCCCGGTCACGTGCAAAACCCCGTTGACACCGGAGCGCGTAAAACTCACACGGTCTTCTTTGGCACTTTCTTCATAACTGCACTGCATGCCGAACTCTGCCTCCACCTGTTGCGCCCACTTCAGCGCAATTTTGCGTGCCTGCGCCAAGCTGAGGGAATGTTCGCGCCGAATATGAAGGTTTGCCAATGCCGCTCTCCTAAACCAGTGTATTTTGTGAGTACGTGATAGTCTGTGCCCACCATGCTATACAAATTCAAATCCAAAGTCACCGCCGACCTGATCATGTTGGAACCCAATGGGCGTCAAATTCTGACGTTGATCGGCAAAAACGATGCGGAATCGCTGCGCAAGGGCATCTTGCAGCCGGCGGACATGCCCGCCGCCGTGGCCGCATTGGAACACGCCATTGCGCAGGACGAGGCTGCGTTGCAGCAACGTCTGGCGCAAGCCCAAGCCGAAGGTCAGGTCCTGCCCCGCTCGGATGTCGTATCCCTGCGCCAACGTGCCGTGCCCTTCATCGACATGCTCAAACGCTGCCAAGCTGCCGAAAAGGACATCGTCTGGGGGGTCTGAATCGATCGTGCCCCCAAGGGGGCTAACTCGCCTTGGGGCGGCCCGGCGGTGAGTTGTGCGCTCATCTAAGGCTTAGTCGGCGTAGACGCCTGCGGCCTTTAGGATCGGGCTCCACTTGGCGATCTCG
>ERZ724517.148-NODE-148-length-41636-cov-6.558885_pt1 | contig 41636 bp, 32 predicted proteins | sample MGYA00376050_ERZ724517 | MGnify/ENA primary metagenome ERZ724517 (study PRJEB28724, sample SAMN07190886) | activated sludge metagenome | isolation source: activated sludge of sewage treatment plant in Hong Hong | place: USA: Christiansburg, Virginia | collected... | reverse complement strand
AAATTTCCAAACTACCTACTTGAAAATTGTTGTTTCCAATTTTAATAGTTTTTTTTTTTTTTTTAATTCTTTTAATAAGGGTTTTTTGATTTAAAATATTTTTTTTCGCTAGTCCATATTGCTTATAATAAAGGAAAAATTCTGAGATTACTTGTTCACGTCACTGTTTCTTTTCATTATATATTTCTATTTCGTTAATAATATCATAATTATTCATGAGTAGTTCTAGACCTTTTGTTCATCATATATAATAATTACTTTTACAATCTTTTTTAATCTGTTTATATAATAAATCTCGATAGAGTCTATCTATGGTATTGATAAGAGTAAAATTTTTGTTTTCAGGATAGGAGATAAGATAAAGATCTTTTTTGAGAGGTATAAGATATTGTTTTTGTTTTAGTGTAAAAATAAGTTTGTAAAATTTGCTTATTTCAAAATTTGGACCTAAAATATCTTTTTGTAAAGATTGTAATTCTTGATCATCAATAATTTTACCAATTTTTTTACTTAATTTTTTGATAATTGGCTCTACGTATTTTAGTGACATTTCTTATATATAAACTGATAAATAATACTAATACATTTTATCTTTTTTTCATCAAACTTCAAGTCATTTCTTCCTTATACTTTTTTTAATTTTTTCACTACACTTTTGAACTCAAAAAGATATTTGTGAGTTACACCCTTATTTATTTTTTCTGAACAAGTGATTATAAATGTAACTCCACTGTTTGTTGTTAATACAAACAAAACCGTGCAGTTTCAACACATGAAACTTGATATGGAGGAATGGAATGAATGATATATTGGATTATTGGAAATCAATAGTAATAAATTCTATGTTAAATTTGTTATTAACGAAGGAGGAGTTATTGGAGAATTTGAAGTATATGGCATCAAAGGCTTTATTGAATTCAATGTTAGAATAATTAAAATAATAAGAAATATAGTACAAAATTTAACTCAATTAAATTAAATAACCATGAAAAATTTAACAATGAAAGACTTTTCTACTTTGGTAGGAGCTGGAACAGGAGTAGTGCTTTTAGACTTTTGGGCAGAACGATGTGGTCCTTGTATGATGCTCAAACCATTATTGGAAAATTTGAGTATGGATTATGCAGGAAAAGCTGAGTTCTATAAAGTTGATACAGATACTGAAGGAGAACTCTCAATGCAATTTTCTATAAGATCTATTCCTACTGTAATCTTATTTGTAGATGGAGAAGTAAAAGAAAAAATAATCTGAGTACAGGGAGCAGATGTATATAAGCAAAAACTTGACCAACTCATTACTGATGCAGCTTAAATCTTATTAAGATCTACTATTTGAGGTATAATCAAAAAATAAAGAAAACTCCTTTCAACGGGAGTTTTTTCTAAAATTGACCGATCCATGCCATACCTAATGCATCAGCACTATCATTGTATTGAGGTAATTCATCCAGACTAAACAACTGCATAACTTTTTTTTGTACCAATTTTTTCTCGGCTTTGCCATTTCAGGTTATATACTTTTTTACCTGTACTGGATCTATTTCTTGGAAAGTAATATTATTTGCTACACAAAATATAATCAAAGCTCCTCTTATTCCATACACAAACTCCGCATTAGATTGATTTTTACTTGTAAAGTAGAGTTTTTCTATAACGACTTTTTCTACTTTTTGCTCAAGTATAAGGGTTTTGAAGTACTCATGGATATTGTTCATTTTCTTAAACCAATCCAATCTAGTCACAATAGGACTATCATCAAAAAGAATACCACAATCCATGATTTGTGGCGTAGGAGTGTTTGGAATGCCTCAAAAATTTACCAAAGCATATCAGCATTTTCTCACTCCTGGGTCTATTCCTAATATAATCATTTTCTAATTTAACAATTGATAATACGCTACTAATAATTAAAATCCTGACAATTAAAATCATAAATATTCCCATGCACATATCTTCAGCTTATTTAAAATTTTTAAAAAACTTCAAGAAGGGATTTACTCTGATTGAGGTGCTGATTTCCTTGGTTATCATATCCTTATTGGTAGGAGTGATGTTCGGGATATATACCAGTGTATTGAGACTATCAGTGAGAATAGAACAAGAGAAAAACCTCAATAACGAGTTACTATTCGCTTCGCAGACACTACAGAATATGGTAGATAATTATGATTTGGATCTAGACTATTATTTTACTGGAAACACGAGAAACAATATTGATAAATTGGGATACTCTGATACACTTGCTCTATCTTCACCTGATAAAAAAATTCAACTTAAGAAAGTGGGAGAGTGCGGACAAGGTTCAGGATGTTTCTTAGCATTGATTGATGGGGAAGCTATCAAACAGCTTACCAATCCTTTCAAAGTTTCCGTTCCTCTACTGCAGTTTAGAATCATACCCTATGAATTTGGCTCGGTGGATGCTATACAACAAAAAGGATTTCGGATGTACGGAAAGATAACGAGCAGTAGATATAATACATGAAAGTATGAACTCAATGTAGCCCAAGATATACAACTTTTCTTCAATATCAGAAAGTATTAAACCTTATTGTTAAGCAGAATCCGAGAAGATTAATTGTATTTAAAGTCTAAAAAATTACTAAAAGAAAAAATTTATACTCTAATTGATAATACAATGTTGGATCCAAAATATATCTATGAAAATGCTGAATATATGCGCAAAATATGTGTTGATAAGTTTGTAGATTGCGATATTGACGCTTTTGTAAAGGTTTATGAAGAATTAAAAAATAATCAGAAAGAGCTCGACGACTTGAATCAACAAAAGAAACAAGCTGCAGCTGCAAAAAATCATGAACTCGGAAAACAACTCAAAGAAAAAGGAGTAAGTATCGAACAAAGAGTAAGAGAGCTTGAAGTGCAATTCAAAGAAATAGCTGAGTCTGTGCCAAATCTGTATAGTCCAGATACTCCATACGGAAGAGATGATAATGAAAATGTAGTGATCAAAAAACGAGGAGAACCAAAGTCATTTGATTTTCCTATCAAAGATCATGCCGATCTTGGTCTCAATCTGGATATTTTAGATTTTGATACAGCAGGACAGGTGAGTGGAAGTAGATTTGTATATATCAAAAATGATCTTGTGCTTCTCCAGTTCGCAATCGTTAACCGAGTTTTCCAAACACTCAGTGATCAAGAAACTATAAATCAGATTATCAAAGATAACAATCTCACGGTAAGCAATAAGCCATTTTCTGCTATTGTTCCGCCGGTACTGATGAAGAAAGAAGTCATGAAAAAGATGGGAAGATACAATCCAAATGATCAAACCTATGAACTTACTCACGATGATATGGTATTGGTAGCAAGCGCAGAACACAGCATCGGACCAATGCATATGGATCAGATTATAGAAACCGATCTTTTACCGATTAGATATCTTGGCTACAGTAGCGCTTTTCGTAGAGAGGCAGGAACCTATGGTAAGGATACGAAGGGAATGATCAGACAACATCAATTTGATAAACTTGAAATGGAAACGTTTACTACTCCAGATCAGGGCATGGAAGAGCATTTGTTTATGGTGGGAGTACAAGAATACCTTCTCCAAAAGCTCAATCTACCTTATGAAGTAATGTTGTGTTGTACAGGAGATATGGGAGCTGTGGATTATAGACATGTAGACATGAATACCTGGATACCTTCGCAGGGAAAATACCGTGAGACACATAGTGCTGATTATGTTACTGATTACCAAGCCAGAAGACTTGGGACGAAGTTTAAAGATAAATTTGATGCAGGGCGTAAGGGTTTTATACACATGAATGATGCTACTGCAATCGCCTTGGGGAGAACTATGGTTGCTATCATGGAGAATTACCAACAAGCGGATGGAACTATTCTTATTCCTGAAGTGTTACAATCATATATGGGTAATAAAAAAGTAATTGGAAAATAATTTCATAATCTGAAAATAAGCGTAGAAAATAAATAAATATAGACAGTAAAAATAATATCTTTAGTAGAAAAAATGAAAAATCAGCTATTTTAGTGCAGGTATCATCTTATATTGTGTATTAGTAAGACTATTAAATTAGTACCCCCTCGTATCCTCGTCCGTCTTTTTTAATGCAGGTACTAGTTGACGTTGATTCTTAGAAAGACGAAAATCTCTATAACCTAATATAGTAGTTAGCCTCTCTAATCATTTTGCATCTTTAAGCATATCAAAATGAGCATCACCTCATATAGTAGTTAGATTCTCTAATCATTCTGCATTAGTAATACTTTGAAAATTAGTATAACCTCATATAGTAGTTAGATTCTCTAATCATGTTGTATTAGTAAGACCACTAAAATCAGCTTTACCTCAAATAGTAGTTAGCCTCTCTAGTCATTTTGCATCTTTAAGTCTAATAAAACGGAGATCGCCTCATACACTAGTTAAATTTTCTAATCATTTTGCATCTGTAAAATAATCAAAACTAGAATTACCTCATATGGTAATTAGATGTCTGTAAGAACATTGGCTTGAATTATCATTAAGATTACCTTTTATGCTTGCGATAGAGTCTTTTATATTTTGATCTATGTTTGTAAGATCTAATGTAAGTCATGGAAGGCTACATAGATAAAGTACTTCTGCTTTGCTATGACTATCACCACATACTACTTTGCCGTTTTCTATTTGTTTTTGAAGTGATTCTGATGCTTCAAAAAGTCATTTATTTCATTTTCCATATAGTTTTTCTTTTAGAACTGTTGCTTTTTCTTTATCATCACTAAGTTGTTTTTCTCTAGTAATATAATCTTCTAGTCGCTGAACATCTTCATAATCTTCTAGTCGCTGAGCATCTTCAGCTTTTTTCTTACCTAGTTGACGGTTTTCTGCTCTGATTTTTTTTGTATCTTCAGATGAAAATAATTTAGTTAGAAAATCTTTGGCATAATCATGTCCGAAGTTTTCTTTGAGGTTTTTATATTCATCTTTTATCTTATCAATTTTGGATTGTGAATCTTGTGAAAGATCATAAGAAGTAGGTTTTTTCATATTGATAGATATAAGAATTAAAAATTATGATTTGATTATACTGATGGGGGGGGGGTGTTTGTCAAATATTTCATATTAAAATATTTTTTAAATACATAATTAACTAAATAAGTAGGTTTTCATTCATTTTTTGTTTGTGAGGTATTGCAATCATATATGGAAAATAATTTTATAATCTGAAAATAAGCGTAGAAAAATCGCCTCTAGGAATAACCTAGGGCGATTTTGTTTCAATAAAGATAACGAATTAAAATTGGAAAATACATCAAGAGAAAGCAAATAGTCCATACATAGACTGTGAAAAATAGTAATGGAACAATAAGACCAATGACAATTCGATGATTCATTGCTTCACTTTCTATTTCTAGATTTGCTTCTTCTTCGCTATAGCCATTTACATACACTAAATAGAAATAGCGTAGCTCGTATTTCTCAAATAATTCTAGATCTTCTTCATCCTGCCATGTCTTCATAGCATTAACTTGGAGAGTAAAGCCAGAAACAAAAAGTCATCACTCCGATTACGAAGAGGATACCAGCTACCCATGCAATTTTATGGAGACTGGTAGCATCGATGCTAATCTTTTTTTGTTCTAAACTTGCTTGTGAATCATTCAATCTAGAACTTTTTCTAGCTTTTTCTTGCACAATACCATTACCGTTTTTCGCTTTCATTGCTTAATTTTTTATTCTATTTATAATTAAAATACACTGTGAGATATAAGAAATAAGAATCTTATGTCAATATACTTTTCATATTATCAGAGATTTGCATTTATTGTTGACTACCTCGATGAGATATTTATAAATAGTATATCAAAGCTTATTGTAGTAAGGAAAAGTAATACTTAGTTATGCCCGCAACTAAAATCTGACTATCTAAATTATTTTTTCACTTAAAGTATTATCATCATGGAAACACGTATGCCTATGCCAACTAGCACTCTTAATTATGATACTTTCCCATTATGGAATAAGGTATTTATTAATGAAGAATCGATTAAAAAGATTGTTGGCGCAATAATTGAAGTCGGAAACGATAAAGATTGCTGGAGAGATTCATTGTATAAATATGGTGCTAATTTAAATCATTATATCAGTAATATATTGACGTATTCGTCTTATCAGTTTGATGATAAGATAAATATGAAAAGATGTATTGATACTATTTGCAATGATATTCGAAAAAGACCTGAATTGAAAGAACAAGTAGCTCATGCATTGTCACACTTATCCTAGGAGAGTAGTACTTTATTTCCTAATTATTGCATTATGGACATACTGAATCAATCACGAGAAGAAACTCAGAAAAAAGCAGAAAATATATTATTGAGGAATCAAACTAATAATAAAGTAACACATGAGAACTTTAAAAAACGAGACTATGAAGAAAGAAAATATATTCTTGATCTTATGAAAGTATTAGGATATTTTGAATATAAAAACTCTCCTGAATATTTTACAAAAATTATGAAAGTAATATATGGAGTAAATAAGATAGTAAATGAATATAATAGGCCTATCAATAACGAATTTGAAAAACTTAAAATATATAAAGCAGCCTGTGAATTATATTTTCTTGAAAATGAAGACTTTACAAAAGAAGAACAATATCAGATTATAAAACGATATAAAACTTATAGAGGGATGGCATTATATAAGAGTTATGGTAGTGATTTGGAACACCCAGCGCTCAAAGATAGAACTACTCAGCATATGATGGAAAGTGAATTTACAGATTATCTTAAACAACCTGTACTCAAAGAACGTCGAGAAGAGAAACAAAAACAGTACGGAATCGAAATTACTCAAACCCTCAATCATGCATCTTAATTTCATCACACTTACCCAATTAGACTCTCATATCCATTTTCTAGAAGAAACCATGGGATTGAAGGATTTTTTCATTGTTGGAGGTGTAGTAAGAGATTGTATAATCTGAAAAAATAAAGATATTATAGACGTAGACCTCACTATGTGTGCTGATCCAGACGATCTACGAAGTACTCTCAACGCCAAAGTCAAGAAAGATAAACTAGAAGATGTTTCATTGTTTCGTACAGAAAAATTTGGTACGATTACTATTGTTAAGAAGAACCCTGAAAGCTCACTCTACTATGAGATTACTCCTTTCCGTGAAGAAGGTTCTTATACTGATTCGCGTCATCCGGATGAGATACAACGGTCTGATAGTCTTGTATTAGACGCAGGAAGAAGAGATTTTACCATTAATGCTCTATATTATACTCAATTACAACAATCTGACAAAAAAGTAATTTCAAAAAATACACATACTGATGAATACATCTTACAATATCTCAAAGATCATAAATTTATAGTGATAGACTGTATTCTTCTTCTGCAAGATCATCAAGTTATTGATATCTTATTACCAAAAGGTAACTTAGATAAAAATGAATTTGAGAAATTTTGTAAAGAACAAAAAATAGAATTAGAAAAAATAATCTGAATCATTCGAGATCCTTATTTATGAATTCAAGATATCGTAGATGGTAAGATTAGAGCAGTAGGCAAGCCTGATCTCAGATTTACTGAAGATGCTCTCAGAATACTCAGAGCAGTAAGATTTCAAAATACGCTAAACTTTGATAGTCTTCTAGATACTGATTTTGATTACGAAAAAAATACTTGGAAGAGTATGAAAAAACATTATTTTCTTGTAAAAAATCTCAGCAAAGAACGTATTCACGATGAACTCAAAAAAGTATTTTCTGGACCAAATCCATTTGCTTATATCGCAATTCTTGATGAACTCAACTTACTCAAGTCTTTGTTTCCAGCAATTCATGCTATAAAATATCTACCTCAACCTGTGAGATATCATCCATTTGATGTCTACACTCATAGTTTGTTGGCTCTCAATTTCTTACAGACCATCAATGAAAACTACCTCGTGAGAATGGCTATGCTCTATCACGATTGTGGTAAATTAGAACAATATCACTCTCATAGTTTTAATCTCGGAGAAGAAGAAAGACCTTTTATCTATTCAGGTTGGCTCAACCATGTTAACTGTGGCCAGGATCTTGCGGAAGAAGATTTATTGAGAATAGGATTTACAAATAAAGAAATTTCTGAAATAAAGTGGTATATCAAAAATCATATGAAGCCTGGAGAAATATTGATGTCAAAATCAGATTCTTGGAAGAAAAAAATAAGAGAACTATATTCTGAAGTAGGCTATGAGCAAGTGTTCAATCTATTTGATATTACGAGAGGGGACCGCGCTGGTCACTACAATCCAGTTCAAAAACCTCAAATTGATAATGTAAATGCTCTGTACGAGATTCTTGATGATCTCAAAAATTCTGAAGGTCAGTTTACTATCGATAAGATGCTTGTGAATGGTGACGATATTATGAAACGCTTCGAATTATCTCCTTCTCCTGAAGTATGAGTATTAATCAAAAAAGCGTTTGTACGGGTTTTGGAAGATGCCCCAAAAAGAAATAATAAAGAAAAAATATTCAGATATTTAACTAAAGATTAATAAGGTAAGGTTAGTATTTTTCTTATTGTTGTGCCTGTTTTTATAGTAGTAGTTGACCCAGTATTAAGATTGCTAGTTTTTGTTGTTGGTTTATTTGTAGTATTTTTAGTAGGGCTCGGTTTTTTTACCGTTTCAAATAATAAACTTGCATCGAGGTTGTCATTTCTTTTCAGAAGTTCATGAACTCCATCATACAAAATTCATTTTTCTGGATCAATAATTTTCCAATCTGCTTCTCCCATAATGTGCTGCAAAAGTCAGTAAGTATAATCCACATTGAAATAGTTTAAACCTATTACCTCAGGGGTATTATCAATAAATTCTGCAAGATCGCTCAGCCATTTACTCTTATCGTCTTTCGCAGATGTAAACATTTTTTGAGATTTTAACCAATTGAAAAATTGATTGTAATAGATTGCCGTAGTCCCTACCTCGTCAATATAAATTGGTTTCTTTATGGTAAGTATTCTTGCTCGATTATTTCGAGCACTATCAAAAATAATATCTTTAAAGCTCAGCCATTGACGATTGCTAGTAGCTTTTCACCAATTATATACTGAAAATCAGATTATATCTACATATTGATAACCTGGATAATAATCTTCTCGAGTAAGACAGTTTGTTTTTTCTTTTTGTTCTAAATTGCAAGTAATAAGCGGACTAGATTGATTTGGTACATATCCATTAGTGTCTGAAACTTTACTTCGATCTAATGGCATATCATGTCGATTGAAAGAAAAATCAAATTGGATATTGGATTTGTCGAGTCCGACCTTCCTAGAAAGCGCGTATATCCTTTTCCATGCTTTTTTGAATGAAGTTGGGTCACTTCATCGTGCGTACCAACCTCCATTCATCTCATGCATAGTACGAAAAATTACTTTTATCTTATATTTTTTTATATCTTCAAAAAATGCTTTATATTCATCATCAAAATATCCTGACGCAACTTGAATAGCAGTGAGATGATCTGGAGAAAGAGTAATATGATATATCCTATTTCATGTTCCTAGTTTATTCACAATTTCTTTAATTGCATTACTTCCTTGGCCACTATATCTATCAAAAATAAATGCTGAAACTTGTAAGGTATATGGAGAAATTTTATCTTCAACATCTTTGACTTCTTGAACTGTTTTTGACTGAGAGTATAATCATAGAGTATAAGCTTTTGCAAGAGAGCTGAAAGAGAAACAAGCTCAAATAATCCCGATGGTCAGCAAAATTTTTTTAAACATTTTGAAAATTAGCGTACGATATGAATAATATTGAATAACTAACTTAAATAACTATCTTTATTACAATTCATTACAAGAACGTATTTTCCGATTTGTAAATTTATATTGTTAGTTTAAAGATTTTGGACCTAAAAGTAAAAAAATCAATATTTGATCAAGAAGCATTGGTAGCTTGGATGAAGGAAGAAAAACTTCCATCGTTTCGTCAAAAACAGATACTTACAGAGATTTTTACGAATTCTGTTATTGATTTCCAAGAAATGACAACCTTATCGATCGATTTGAGAAATAAATTATCAGAAGAATTTGAGATATTGCCTTTTGAAGTAGATAGCGTACATGAAAACCCAGAAAGTACAAAAATAGGATTCAGATTATCCAATTGAAGTATCTTAGAAACAGTAGTGATGTATCATTATCACAAGAAAGAAGTCGAAGGAAAACCAGAAAAGGTAAAATACCTCAACAGAGTGACTATTTGTATTAGTTCTCAAGTGGGATGTCCGGTAGGATGTATCTTTTGTGTAACAGGAAAGCTTGGATTTTGAAAAAATCTATCGTATTCTGAGATGATAGCTCAGATAATCTGGGTGAATAATTATCTGAAGACAAAACTTGGTAAGAAAGAAGATGGTACTTGGCGAAAGATTAGAAATGTAGTATTTATGGGTATGGGAGAACCATTACTCAATTATGATAATGTTAAAACAAGTCTCGATTTTATGCTCAAACAAGAATATCTCAGCCTAGGTAAAAGGCATGTGACGATTAGTACTTCAGGTATTATTCCAGGTATTGATAAACTGATAGAAGATGGTATTGATTGTGCGTTGGCTCTGAGTTTACATGCTCCAAATCAAGGTCTTAGAGAAAAACTTATTCCTACTATTGCCAAAAATTATACCTTAGAGAAGCTAATGGCAGCAATAGATAGATACACAGATGCTACGGGAAACAGAATTTTCTATGAATACATCATGATCAAAGATATGACAGACTCCCCAGATTTGGCATACGAACTAGGAAGATTACTCCAAGATCGTAGCGCACATGTCAATCTTATTCCTTACAATCCCAATCCTGCTATGCCAGACCTTGAAGAATCTTCTACAGAGTCTATTCTCAAATTTAGAGATATCTTGGAAAGTGCTTGATTGACTGTAACAGCACGTATCAATCGTGGACGTAAAATCAAAGGAGCCTGTGGTCAGCTCGGGTATGAGAAAGTAAGTAAAGGAGAAAAAGTAGTATTTGATATGAAAAAACCACTTGTAAAATAAAAATATAATCTGATTATTGAGTTACTAGATATATTTATTTTCTTACAGATATACTATGACTCGAAATAAACTCACAGAGGAAGAAGAACATATTATTCGTGATAAAGGTACAGAACGTGCAGGAACAGGAGAACTCTTGAATGAAAAAAGAGAAGGAATTTTCATATGTCGTAGATGTAATGCTCCCTTGTATAATAGTGGAAGCAAGTTTGACAGTGGATGTGGGCGACCAAGCTTTGATCAAGCAATCCCTGGAGCAGTAGATTGGACTACGGATAAAGATGGTCATAGAACGGAGATTACTTGCCACAACTGTGAAGGTCATCTTGGACACGTGTTTGTGGGAGAACGCATGACGGAACAAAATACACGTCATTGTGTAAACTCTCTGAGCATGAGATTTGTAGCTCAAGAAAAGGAAAAAGAGTTTTTTGAAGCTAACCCAATTGCTCAAGATCTACACGCTCCACGTGAAACTATTTACTTTTGAGGTGGATGTTTCTGGTGTATTGAAGCAGTATTCCAACAATTTCTAGGAGTAATAGAGGTAAAATCTGGATATATGGGCGGGAAAAGAGAATATCCTAGTTATGAGCAGGTGAGTACTGGAGTTTCTGGACATATAGAAGTAGTTCAAGTCACTTACAATCCTCAGATTATTCCATTAGATATCTTATTGGATGGATTTTTCATTAGTCACGATCCTACAAGTATGGATAAACAGGGCGGTGATAGCGGTGAACAATATAGATCAGTGATTTTCTATACCACTCCTGAACAAAAGAAAACTATTGATACAAAAGTAACTCAACTCAATAAAGATACCTATGAAGAGGCTATTGTTACTCACATCAAAGCTGCTGAAAATTTCTGGATAGCAGAAGGATATCATCAAGATTTTTATAATCAGAATAGCAGCAAACCTTATTGTCAGATTGTGATTGACCCTAAGATAAAGAAAATCAGAGAATCTTTGAAAGAGTGGATTAAGTAATTACATCTTTCTAGAATCATATCCCCAATGTAAGACTGCCTGTCTTTGTCTTTTTCTGCAATCCCAATCCATTGGATGGCAGTTTTTCATGATAGCCATCGTATGCCTTCTCATATTTCATCGTCTTTTTATCTGTCTATTATCTTCATCAGGTATTCTACGACCCATATAATATCTACAATACCATTGAAATCGACCTCTGGGATCATCTGCATATATTCGTCATTTTTTCTTCCAATCACGAAGAGACATGGAAGCATTTACCCCAAAGAAATTGAGCTTGGGGTTTTTCTTGAGTGGGGAAAGTTTAGCATTGGTAAACCGATCTGCTGGAAATTCATTCTGGCAATCTGTCATGTATTTACCTCAAAACACGCCTGCTTCCAGCATCTGTGCAGGGCTAAGATCGGGGTGGAACCTTTCATCAAAGTTTTTACCCATGGTCTCGGTGCATTCATAAATATAGTTAGTTTGCATCTTATCATTTACGGTGATAATCTTGGTTTGCATGAGTAGAGATTTGAATTAATAACCTTTTTGGAAGAACATACTCCAGGCATTGGAAAGAGCAAAGAAGATGGATTTGAGAATTTTCTGAGTAGGAAATCGTGGAATGAATCGTTTTCTTTTTTCGCAGAATACTTTTTCAAGATCTGAATCATGATTCCCAAAGTATCTTTTTACAGCAAATTCTCCACAGGCTGCGGCTCGTGGTAATCCGGCACATCATAGCACTCGTATCTGATTATCATAGATATGACACAGATCAATAATTGGCATAAGATCTTTGCTTACTTGAATTCTTCCTGACCAGTATTCCATAAACTCAAGTTCCTTCAGACAAGGAAAGGTTTTTTTGAAATCTTTTATAGTAGAGAGAATAGAACTTTCGTAGTGTACATCCCAAGGTAAAAATGAACTTATTGGATTTCCTCATCCCAAAATAATTCTATTTCACTCTATAAGTCTATAGTAATTGAAAACAAGTTTGGTATCTCGACACATAAGTTCGCCGTTTGGCATCATTTCTTGTATTTGTTCCTCGCTCAAAGGCTCACTCACACAGATAAAGTTTACTACGCCATACAATAATTTTGATTTTGAAGCAGAGAGTTCTTTAGTGACTTTCCCTGGGCATAAAAAAGATTGTTTGAAGCTTATGGTGTTCGTATCTGTTAAGGCTGTTTTATCATTGATAGTATCTATATGCGTCTGTTCATAAATATTTACTCATAAAGATATAAGATGGGCTTTGAGTCATTGGCAGTATTGGAAAGCTGAAATACCAAAACTATTCTCATATCTCACTCCCGCTGTATAATTTTTTCAGCTTATATATTTTTTTAAATCTTTTGAAGACTTGATAAAATCACTATCAAAGCCAAACTTTTTTCTTCCTTCATCTTCTTCTTTGCATGCATCTTTTCCCATCATACCTACTCACAATAACATACTATCTTGGTTTCTCAGATCACAATGCAGTTTGAGATTATGAACATTATTGACAATGCTTTCTTCACCTTTGGAACCAAAATCCCAAATTTTCTTGGCAACCATATCTCCAAATCTCTTTTCTAAAGCTCTCAAACCAAGCTCGCTATCTGGAGTCAAGAATCATCCACTTCTACCAGACATACCGCCGCCACAGATTGTTTTTTCTACCAACACGATGCTACTTGCATCAACTCATTGCTTGATAAGCTCTAAAGCACTGTGTAAACCCGCCACACCTCCTCAGACTATTAAAAAATCACAATGAATATCTTTGTCTAAGATTGGGCTAAGAGGGATAGGGTTTTCTAATAGGGTAGTCTCTCGATGATTATGATATTGCATTATTTTGATTGTTTAAATTAAATTGATTAGTGATTTATTTTGGCATACTAAGGATTTTGGTTTCTGTATAATCTCTCAATCCTGTCTTTCCATGCTCTCTAAAATTACCTGACATCCTCGTGTATCCGCCAAAAGGTATCTGAGGTAATACATAATTTGTGTTATTTATATTGATATTTCATGTACGTAGTTGTTTGCAAAGTGAATTAATAATCTGATTATCTGATCATCGAACATATCATCCCAAACCAAATTTACTATCATTTGCCATTTGTATAGCCTCTTCTATAGTGTCAAACGCAATGATAGGAAGAATAGGAGCAAATATTTCCTCCATCATAAATACACTTTTACTCAAGACATCATTATTTTCAGGATTTAATAATAATGCAAAAGGAATAAATGGACCAACAGTATTATCATATTTTCATAAGGATATTATATCTACTCACTGCATACTGACATCATCCAAAGATTTTTGAATCTTATCATAAGCAGTAGTATTGATGAGGCATCCAATATGAGTATTCTTATCTAAAGGATTTCCTATATTATAATCAGAAAATGTAATTTTAATCTTATCTATAAGCTCATGATATCTTGATCTATGGACAAACAGTCTTTTCAGCCCATCGCAGATTTGTCCTGAATGCTGTATTCTAAACTGATCAAGTGTATTCATCATCTGATTATCTATGATTGCGTCAGATAATACTATACCAGGAGCGTTTCCTCATAGCTCTAGATAAGAAGGTTTCATGGAGTTTCCGTTTATGTTAGATATTTTGTGACCAACATCGCTTGATCCTGTAAATATTGTCATATCTGTTTCCAATTGCACCAGACTATTACCCAATTCAGAATCTCCGAGTACCAATTGAAATGTATTGGTCGGTAAAACTGATATCAATAAATCACTTATCAACTTAGCTGATCGCATACAAGCGGAAGCAGGTTTATAAATAATAGTGTTACCAGCTAAGAGTGGAGGAATGACCTGCCATATAAATTGAGAACTTGGAAAATTTCGTGGAGAAATGACTGCTGCAACTCCTTTTGGCTCAAAATACTGGATATGTTTGCTCGTATCATCTTCAAATACTATCTCACAGTCGAGTATTTTTTCTGCATTATCAATATGTCGTTGTAAGTATGCAATATCATAATCTATATCACTCATGGCTTGCGACAATGGTTTTCCTATTTCTTTGGAGATATTTATCGCCAATTTTGAAGCATTATCCTTGTATATTTCCAAAAAAGATGAAATAGTCTGAACTCTTTCTCATGTACTAACTGTCGACCATATTGTAAATGCCTTTTTAGATTTTTTGAGAATCGAAATAAGTTCTTCTGGAGAAGTTAAATCTACCTCACCAAGTACTTCATTTTCTCATCGATTAGATTTGCAAGAATGTCTTTTCATAGCCTATTTTACTTAATAATTGAGACATTTACAGGGCATTTATTTCGATTATTGAATAAAAGTCATTAAAATACTTGACAAATACATAAATTATATGTATTATATTAGAGTTATTATTGACATTTTATAAATTATCATCTTATTATGGTATTATGATTTAAGAAAACAGTTGTATTGTCTTGTGCTGTAGCCTTACTTGTAGGAACTTCAGTTTCGCAAGGTTGGAGTTACCCTCTTGATCAAGTTACAAAGCCTAGAGCTGAATGTAAATCAGTAAATTGGTCTACGCTCAATGATGATTGTAAGATGAATTTACCTATTATAGCGCAAGCAAATTATGCGAATTATGCTAAGGATTGGAACACGCAAGTAATCTATTCTGATATTTGGGGTGGTTCATACAATGATGGCTGGGATCTCAATAATGGTGGTGCGCCTAGCACTGATATTGCTACTGCCGAAGGTACTCCTGTTACTGCTATTTGAGAAGGTAAAGTAATATTTGCTGGAGAATTAGCAGGATATGGAAATTCTGTGACTGTAGAACATGATTTATGAAACGGTAAAAAAATATGGAGCTCCTACTCTCATTTGAGTAAAATATTAATACAAAAAGGTGATACAGTAAAAGAAAAACAACTCATTGGAGAAGTTGGTAAATCAGGTTTCACGATCTGACCATTTGGTTATCATCTTGATTTTGCTATTACTACTACTAAGCAAAAAAATTATCCATATGCATATTCTGATTGTAAATCAGGATATATGAGTGCTGTTCAAAATGGTGTATGTAGAGATCTTTTAGCAAAAAATACCATTGATCCGATTTTATTTATAGAATTGAATTGAAATTTAGACAAATCTATGGAGATAGCGAGAGCAGCAGTAGCCAAAAAATAAGCAATAATCTGAAGTGCTCTTTTAGCTTCCACAAACAGTACTAAACCTTCTGAACCCACAAAAGAAGTAAAAGAGATAAATAAAGATCTTACTACAAAACAAGATATTCCTGTTGAAGTTAAACAGAATCCACAACCTTTGATCTACGTCGCAACTGCTCAAAAAAATGCGGATCGTATCATAAATCAGAAAATATTTGAAATTGATGAAAGTCCGTATGTAATTAAAATTGTTGATTTACAAAGAGATGAGAAGGAATCAATAGCTTATGAAGGTAAAGCGTATATTACTATCGCGGTAAGTAAAGATGGTAAACCATATGAAGGTTACCTAAATAAAGAGCTATCTTTTGTTAGTAAAAATAAGATAGTCTGAATAGGAGGAGGACTTATAGATTATGTAGAATGAGGAGAAAAAACAGTAATTTTGTATGGCGATAAAGTTGGAGATGATGTTATTACTGTAAAACTTGGAAATGAAACAATCGGGATCCATCAAACTTCGGTAAAATCATAATTTAATTATATTTTCAAATTATCAAAATACGCTATAGATAAATTCTATGGCGTTTTTTTTATTTATGATTTAGCGAGTTTAATATAGCAGTATTATGTTTATAAATTTTTATTTTGTCAAATAATAGTAAATCACAATACTCTATTGTAGCGTATTTTTTAGCTTATTAAGAAATTTCCTATATACTATAAACTGGAATGCAATTTAATGTTCTAACACTTGTAATATAATAATGTTCAAGAAACTCAACTTTATGTTTGTTTTTTTGTTTACGATAAACTGTTTCAATTATACTCCTATTTTTTCAGATTATTTAGATATATATTTAAATGATGCTGAGATAGAAGCATATAAACAGCAAAATAGTTTTTCTGATATACAAAAAACAACTGAGCCATCTTGAGCGCTATTTGATTCACAACTTGAGCAACAATCAGAAAACTTGTGAGATAAAATTAAGACAAGTGAAGAAACAAAAATAAACTCAGAAAGTGTATTGATGAATTGAGAAATCTTGAATCAAGTAAATCAGTGAATTTGAGTATTATATAATTTTCAAATGACACAAACTTGAAGTGAAAATGATAGTAAAACTAATAATAATGACTGAATAAGTGAAGAAAGCATATGAGAATTTTGATCCATTTCATGAACAGATGAAGAAATTTCTTGAAAGATAGTTACCATCAAACCATTTATAAATACACGTTTTGATGAAAATGGGAAAGTTAATCTATCGTCTGTATTTCCATTCAGAACTTATAGGGAAAATAATTCTATGACTTTTTGTTCATATGATACATATTTGTATATTAGTAAAGTAACTTGATTAAAAAATATACCCAGATGAGATGCGATAGATCTTTGGGCTCAATATACTGATTTAGTAAATTATGATTCAGTAAAAGAAAACCCTGAAAAATTTATTTCTGCATTGGATGAAAGTTATAATAAAAATGATAATACTGTTTTTGATATTATAGCTTTTAAAGAGGCTAAATATAAGGAAATTGCATATCAAGGACATAGATTTACAATTTTAAAGTGAGATGATGACAAACGATATGTAGTTGATGGAGTGCGTATAGTAAGTAAAAATAAACTTAGTCTAGATGAGTATAGAGAACAGTATTTGAAAAATAATGAACAATTAAAAATAATCTGAGAATATAAGGTGAAAATAGATAGTAAGCAGTTTATTAAACAAATTAAGTGAGATTTAATAAAGTATTCTAAAGATTGATCAGTTCAAAAAAATGATATTGATTCGCTTCATACAAATAAGGAAATTGAATTGTCTAGCGATGATGAACATTTATCTATAACATTACCTTGAGATTTAGAAATTGATACCAAAAGTACAAATAAACTTGAGCTTGAAAAATTTGGTATTAATATTGAAGAATCTCAATTGGATGAAGCAGTTGATTTGAAAGCATTAAAATTAACAAAAGATGTATTAATTAAACTAAACTCTGATCAAATTGATAGTGCGTTTTCTTATAGTTTTGAATTTGGTATTGAGGGTGAACATCTTATATTCTCAAAACCAGTAATAATCAATTTTGATGTTGATGAAGGTATGGAAGGAGCGGTTGTAGATCTAAAAGTACAACATGAGTGAGAATCAGATCCTGGTATAGTTTGATTAACTGCCAATCCTGAAGCCAACTGTAATCAAAATTGATCAGTAAGCTCAGTAGACCAGATAGATAGTGTAAAAGTATTGAATCATAAAATTACATTTTATACCTGTGGCGCTTCTACTTTTACTTTTTCATACTTTCCTTCATTCTTTGGAGATGGTAGTTTAGGAAATCCATTTACCTCACTGTATGCTGCTTCTTGAGTAACAACAACTTGAACATATTATTTCAATCTTAGCGGTAAGAGTTTTGATAGTATAGTAATTCCAGGATGATGGCTATTGGTTGCTTCAGAGAATAATTTAAATGGGACCGGGGTTGTATATGGTATAGTCACATGAATGACTTTGCAATCTGATAAAATAATATCATCTTGAGTGACTAGTCAATTTGATCTCAGTCAACTCATGATAAATGAGACAAATAGTTGATGGTCTGTAACGACTACTAATCCCACTGTTCTGACAAACTTTCGTAATTATGCACCAGTACATAGATGACTTTTGGATAATGCTGCATGGACTGGCGCAGCAGCAATTATGACTAGTTTTGTATGAGCAACCTGTAACACTGCAGTACCGAGACTCAATAATGCTATAGTCCAACTCTGTGGTAATGCGAACTGAGCTTATTGGATTCCATGATCATCTGCAACTTTAAAATTTAACCAAGCTCAAATTAGACCGTTTAATCTTTGGGCTAGAAATACTAACTATACTCCGCCTATATTATCTGGTTATGTTTTTAATGATTATATCTATACTCATCAAAACACAGCAACAACCTTGCAGATTGTGAAATCAGGTAATATATCAGCTATTTCTGGAAATATTATTTTCACCTGAATTGTATGACCTTCAAATGGTAACATTACTTACAACAATCAATGATTAATTACTTACACTCCAAATATTTGATTCTGTGGCACTGACAATTTTAATTATAAAATACTTTATAAAAGCTGATTTATATCTAACACAGGATCAATACAGGTATATGTTCCTTGTGAAAACACTTACAATGACTGTAAAGAAATCGATAGCGTAAGTCTCGCACAATATAATACTTGTGCAATTACTTCATCTTGAAGTACAAAATGTCGATGATATGAAACTGCAGCATATCCTGCTATCGGAGATGGCTGATCTACATCCAAATCGGTACCTACTCAGACAATTGGTCTGACGTCATGAATTTTTGAAATAGCTATGAATTATCGTTCTAGTGTTGCCATTTCGAATAGTGGAATAGGTAAGTCTTGGTGATATAATGCTAACAGACAGCTTTGAGATAACACCAATGTTGTAAAGTCAACACCTGTAGGTATAGTATCTGGGAACAATATTTTTGATCTTTCTTCTAGCTCATTATCTCAGACTTTTTGTGGTATTTTTAACAATGGTGCTGCAAAATGCTGGTGAGAAGGAGCAAACTATATAATTAGACAGAATACAGCAGCCGATACATGAATACCTATAGACGTTTTCACTTGAATTGGAATGATAAAAAAAGTCCAAGCTGGTTCAGCTTTTGCGTGTGCTCTTACTTTTAGTGGCACTGTTCGATGTCAGGGTAGTGATGCTAACTGAATGAGAGGTGATGGAACTCCTGTAACCGCATCCAATGCTTTACCTACGCAGGTCACTGGAATAAACAATGCAATTTCTTTATCTGTATGAAACACACATAGTTGTGTATTGCTAAACAATGGCACCGCAAAATGTCGATGAGCAAATACCAATGGAGCTTTATGAAATGGTAATACTATTACTCAAACAAGTCCAGTATCTACTTCTGTTCTAGGTTTAACAGGCATTATGGATATACAGGCATGAAATAATTATACCTGTGCTCTTACAAAAACTTGAAAAGCATATTGTCGAGGATTATGAACCAATAATCAGCTTGGAGGTGGCACGGCATTGAGTAGCACTGGTCTTGTCTCTGTAAATACTACTCTTCGTTTTTCTAAGATAAGCGTAGGAACTCTTCATACTTGTGGCGTAACCTCTGACTGACAATTGGCTTGCCGAGGAAGAAATACTTACGGAGAAATTGGTGACGGCACCCTTATCAATAGACCAACACCAGTTTTAGTTACAGGATTCACGACAAGCAATAGCATTAAATCATGTGCTCTTGTTAATGTTGCTCCTGTCGCCATAAATGACAATGTAACAATTTGATCAACTCAAAGCTCCATAATAAAAGTATTAAATAATGATTTTGATTACAATGTTGGGGATACCTTATCTATTTCTTGATTTATAGCTTGAAGTGGCTGAACTTTGACAGTAATTTGAACCGGTATTGAATATACTCCAAATTCTTGATTTTGTGGTCTGGATACTTTCAAGTACCGAGTGACTGATTGAACCTTTTTGTCCAATACAGGCACAGTAGATGTGCTTGTGGTTTGTAAACCAGTTGCGGTTGATGATTTATTAAGCGGGACAGAAAATCAAATTTTCAACTTTGATCCTACAGTAAATGATTTATTGGTTATTACGGGTACAAAAATTATAAATTTGACTGGTGCTCAAAATTGAATTATGAGCTTATCATGAAGAAATGTTAGCTATCAACCATCTAAAGGATTCTGTGGGACAGAAAAGATAAACTACCAATTACAAAATGAACCGTGAACGATTGAAAATTCTTTGGTAAGTAGTAAGACTTGATATAGAAATGCAAGCGTGTGAGACTGGGTACAAATCACATTTTCAGAGTATAATTCATTATCAACATGAGTTACCAATACTGTTACTGTAGGAGCTAATGCCGATATTATGAATGCTTCACAATATGCACGATGAGCGGTTTGATATACGATGGCTTTGTGATCAGGTAGCATTTCAAGCTATCAGGGATTTGCAGTGCCAGCAAATAATTATATTTATGCTATAAGATTTAAAACACAAGCAGTTAAAACTTACACTAGCTGATCATTAGTTAAATTATTTAATTCTGCATACACTTCTGGTCAGACTATTTGAAATCAATTACCATGATTAGTCTCTACAGGCGTTGGTCAAGATGCTTATTATATTCTTAAATGAGCTGATAAGAATATCGCTACGAATTGAGCACTAGGTATGTATCAAAATTCCAATATGGTTGCTGCGTCGAGTTTAGTTGGGTCGCCACAATCATGGAGTAGATACAGCCCATGAAACACTACAAGCGTATCAAATTTATACCCGTATCTATTCAAACTACAGGGCTTGGCAACGAGTGATTCATCGATAGCTAGTTATATCTCAAATACAGGAACAATTAGTATTACCGTAAACTGTGATAAACCGACAGCTCTTGACGATACTGGTTCAGTGGCAGAAAACACTTCAGGTTTGATATCTGTTCTAAATAATGATGTAAATTTAAGTTCATGAGCAACAATAACCTGACTATCTCAACCACTGAGTGGTAGTGTAACTATATCCTGAAACAAAGTAAAATTTGTACCTGAACCATGATTTTGTGGAACTACAAGTTTTACATATAAAATAGAGGATGACTATTTCTATAAATGAAATGAGGCGGCAGCTTCAAAATTGAGTTCAAGTTTGACAAACTATAATAGTGCAGGAACTAAAACGTGGGTATCAATTACACAAAGTGAATATAATGATATAACTGCTATGTCTCAAGTAAGCTTGTATGGCGCAGCAAATACCTGATTATCTACTCTTGCGTTTGGCAATAACACAGTAGAGCCAAGTATAAATTCCATACCTGTATGAAAACTTGTTTATGCTGCTTCATTCCAAACCAATGGAACAGCAGCGGTCCAATTAAAATTATACAATGGCTACGGAACAGGTTCAACCTGAGTAAACTTATCAACTTGAGTTGCTTCAGTTGCAAACACAAGAGGTTATTTTATATACAAAGAATCAAATATTATTACGACAACAACAAGTTATCCAGCGGCTTATAGTTTAAATACATTTTATGGTTATGTTTCTCCAGTAAATAGTTTATCTCGTGGATGAAATGTTTTAACTACTCTTACAACAACTAGATCTTTGAGAACACCTTTTGTTCAATATGTATGACAAACACCTACTGATTGATCGACTGGAACTTATATATCAAATACATGAGTGGTTACGATTACTGTTCCTTGTAGTAATCTTGCTCCTGTCGCAATAAATGATTCTTTCTCAACACCAAACGCCATTCCTGTTTCACTTCAACTTACTTGAAATGATTATGACCCAAACACAGGTCAATCATTTACCTTTACAGGAATGAGTACTCCAAGTCTGGGAACAATTATAATGAGCTGAGGTAATAATCGATATGTACCAACATGAACAGGATGTGGAATTGATAATTTTACCTATTCTCTAGTGGACTCTAGTGGGAAGTTAAGTATATCTCCAGCAACAGTTTCTGTCACCGTCCTTTGTCCAAATACATCTCCAGTTGCTGTTAATGATACTTGAACTATCAATGAGGATGGAACTTGAGTAGTATATATCTTGGCAAATGATTATGATCCTGATTGAGATCCGCTCTATCTATGACCAATAGAAACTTTTGGTTCCCCACTTCATGGTACAATATCGTTTTATTGAACAACTGGAATATTGTATGAACCTGATCCCGACTATTGTGGAGTGGATAACTTTTCTTATGTAGCATATGATGATTTTTCTCATTCAAACACAGGCACTGTGCAGATTACAGTAACATGTATCAATGATTTGCCAACAGCAATTAATGATAATTATTATGGCGAACCAAACACCTGATTATTGATATCTGTGCTTTCTGGAGTAGCTTCAAATGATATAGATATAGACTATATAAGCTGAAAAATTATAAACTGACCTTATACTGTCTCGCTTGTGCTGTGAACGCTTTCAGGAACTATAACTCTTTATAGTAGTTGATGATTCTTATATACACCGAATACTGGATTTATCGGGATGGATAGTTTTACCTACCAAGTAACAGATGGAAGTTGAGGAATGTCCAATATCGCAACTTGATATATCAATATCCAATACACACCGGCAGACAAGCTATGTATTACAGCACCAGATTTTATCTATAGTGGAGTTATACAAGCGCATGGTTACGATCAAGAGATTAGTTTTGATACAGATTATTTTGAACTGAATGACGAAAAAGCTAGTGATACTTGATATTACACTACCTTAGAATTTACTGATCTATCATGATCAAATGCTAACGTTTTGAGTAACTCTAATATACAAGTCCAAACTACTGGATGACTACAAAATATTTCTTGATTCCCAAACCCAAATGTTTTACTCAACACAGGATTGGCAACATATCAGCCATGAGATAGTATATACAACTTTATCTATCGCCCAAGTGGAATAAACAATAATATTCCTTGAGTATATGGCGCTAAGTTGAATATCAAACTTCTTATCCCAGCCTATACAAGTATTTGAACATATACATTTACGATAACTTACACTTTGTATAATGAAGAATAAATAATCTGAAAAGAGTCTTGATTTTAGAGCTAGATTATTGTAAATAGAGTACTTATATACAAGCTTCTCTTATGAAACAATCCACTGCTTTAGATATCCTGAAATCCGGTAAAAATGTATTTTTGACTGGGCAAGCGGGAAGTGGAAAAACCTATCTTATCAATCAGTATATTCAGCATCTGTGGAATAGTGAGGTAGTGGTAGCGGTGACTGCTTCCACAGGAATTGCTGCAACTCACATTGGCTGAGTAACCATCCATAGTCGAAGTGGAATAGGAATCAAAGACTACCTTACAGACCATGATATCGAACTCATTATTCAAAAAGAAAATATTTTCAAAAACATAACCAAAGCAAAAGTTCTGATTATAGATGAAATCTCTATGCTCAGCGCCAACCTGATAGACATGATAGACAAGGTATGCCAACAAGTCAGACGAAACAATCGTCCTTTTGGTGGTTTACAGGTAATACTGTGTGGAGATTTTTTTCAGCTCCCTCCAGTAGTAAGATATGTAGCTGAAGATACTGATCAACTCTTGCTTGGACTCAATAATGGAGCAGACAAGAAAAGATTTGCCTTTGCTTCGCACGCTCGAAAGACAGCAGAGTTTGCAATCTGTTATCTCGAGACTCAGCATAGACAATCAGAAGGTTTATTTTCTACAATTTTGGATGAACTCAGAACGGGGGATATAAGCGACCAAAGTATCTCGCTGCTTCACACGAGAATGAATCAGAATATAGATCATCCTACTTTAGTAAGACTCTATACGCACAATATCGATGTAGATCGTATCAATCATGAGCAACTCGAGCTTCTTGATACCACCCAATATAGCTATTCTTACAAAGGAAGTGGAGACAAAAAACTTCTGGAGGTCATCAAAAAAGGGATGTTGGCTATGGAAGTTTTGACCCTCAAACTAGGTGCACAAGTGATATTTCTCAAAAATAATGGAGTAAAATGATACAATAATGGAACCACAGGAATAGTAATCTCTTTTGAATGATATGATAATCTGCCTGTAGTGGAGTTGAAATCAGGTGAAAAAATTAGAGTAGAGCCTGAAATATGGAGTATAGAAAATGGAGATTCGGTGCTTGCTACCGTGTCTCAAATTCCTCTCAAGCTTGCGCGAGCTATTACTGTACATAAATCACAGGGTATGACACTTGATGCTGCAGAAATAGACCTTTCCAAAGTTTTTGAACCAGGGCAGGCGTACGTGGCACTTTCAAGACTGAGAACACTTGAAGGACTTTCATTGTTGGGGCTCAATACCTCAGGTCTCAACGCTCATCCTCTCGTTCTCAGAGCGGACAAGTATTTTCAAGAGCAGTCACAAATCATGGCTGAAGAGTATGAATCTTATACTAAGGATGAACTAGAAACCTTACATAAGGCTTTTATGAAGATGATTGGCGGAACATATCATGATGAAAATGATCTAAATAATCGGAATACTGAAGTGAAAAAAAAGTCTGCACCAAAAGCAAAAGTTGCTTCCAATACACTGTTGCAAACTCTCGATCTCGTCAAAGAAAACAAGTCTATCTCACAAATCGCTGAAGAACGCTGATTGGTGGCTACTACTATCATGGATCATGTTACCAAACTCAAACCTCTTCACCCTGATGTAGATTTTAGCTATCTCAGACCGAGTGAGCATCTCATGTGACTCATCCAGTGAGCAATACAGTCATTTGATGAAAACTCCCAACACCTCAATCCAGATGGATCCCGAAATTCCAAAGCAATCTATATCCAGCTTCGCGGTGCTTTGACCTATCCTGAGATCAAGATGTGTTTGTTGTTTATTTAAATTATTTAGTTTATTGGTAAAAGTAAAAATATGAAACATAACAATGCAGCGATTTCAAAATGGAATAAATCATTAGTTAGCTATGATAATTATCAAATTTATATAAAACAAAAAAGAGAAAGATTTGATCTCAAACTTATAGATCTTTTGTATATTTCAAATTTTAAAGGCGGAAATTCAACAATTAATGAAAAAGAAATTAGTGTTAATCAAAAATTAATTTCTTATAGTATTTTGTTAAAAGCTATAGAGGACGCTTTTAATCTAAAAGAGTTATCACAATTATCCAATGAAGAAATAATGGAACTTATCTCAAAAGTTAATATTATATGCAACTTAACTCATAAAGACACAAATACTAAAATTGACGGTTTTAGTGTCTCATATCTTTCTGCCCTTTTGAGTTCCTATTTTCCTAATTTAATCCCTATCTTAGATAGAAGAGTGCTGATGAATTTAAATTTAGTAGTAAAAGATGATATTGACTGAGCCAGACAAATTAAAACCAATACTATCCAAACTTTTTATCCACTTTTGATTTTAGAAATCGCAAAAAGGAGCAAGAATCAACAAAAAACTATCCGTGAGATAGATAAGGAGCTCTTTATTATTAGATTACCCGAGTGGGCTAGACCAAAAAAAAATAAAGAATAATTTCTATCGCAAATCTATGTGCATCAGCTTCTCTTGATAAAACACTCTAAAAAATAATTATTTTCAGTTCTCAAGTTTCCTTGGGAAAGTTCATTAACAGTTTTACTATAAAGGTAGCATCTGTTTTTGATTTTTCATAAAAAATATTCATAACAAACAAACAAAAAATTAAAAAAATGAGAAAAATTACTGCGAGTAAAGAACCTTGGTTCAGAGAAATTACATTAAAAAAGAACAAAACTTACCAGTTTATGCAATGTAAACATGGTGAGAAACCGACACCGATTGGACCTAGATTTCAAGCGGATAGCTGGGAACAGCATATACCAGATTTTGATAAGAATTTTATCTACACTATTGTGAGAATACGCTGTATACCAAGCACTTATATAATTGAACCTTCATGGGTACATTACGACTTTTTTAAAGGACTATCAAACTCTGTAGCTTGTTACTTACTTCGAGTATTGATTGTAATATGTATTACAGGAATTCTTGTAGTAACAATTAAAAATCTAGAAAGTGAAAGTAGTATCAAAAACTTCTTATGCGTACTATGCTGTTTAACTTACATTGTATTTGAACAAGACTTGAGTGTTCCAAAAACTGCTGAAAAAATCTATAACATCGTCAAAAGAAAAAATTAAATGAAAAAGACTAAACCTGTTCCAGAGATATCAAATCTCTTGAGAAAAAGAAAATCCCTTCAATATAGAGGGGAGAGAATTACAAGATTAATTAATAAACTACAAAGTTTATTTGAGAAATCAGAAAATGTAGATGCTTATTTAAAGCATTTATAAAAAAGACGAAATCAATTTGCGCAACAAATTCATGAAGTAAATCTAAGTTTAATCCAATTTGATGTCTTATCGACTACTTAGATACTAGTAAAACTGAAAATGAAAAAATACCTCCGACTGATCGCAGCTCGGAGGTTTCATTTAGCTTAATTTTCCCCCCCCCTTATTGACAAATGGTCTCAAATAATAACTATAAGCTCTCTCATGTTTTCTTGGGAAGTTCATTAACAGTTTTACTACAAAGGTAGCATCTGCTTATGATTTTTTGAAATATTCATTAACAAACAAAATAACAAAAAAATGAAGAATGTGATTATTGAGACTGCACAAAAAAGATTCCAGGAGTTTTTAAGAACCAATTCGGAAGCTTTTGAAATGGCTATGACAGCAAGTGTTTATATTATGGTTGTAAATACAGATACATATAAGAGTATCTTTAGAGAACTAGATATACATGAACGTACAGACGCTAAAGAGTCAGTGAAGAATCTTTTGATGAAAAGGATTGAAACTGATGAAGAAGTTTTACACCTTTTACGCACTGAAGAAAAGATTTGCTTTTCAATGCATCTCAAAGGAACATTGGCTATAAGAGCTCTAAACTGCTATGTAGCAATCAGTGGTTTTACGACTGAAATGAATTATAAATTTCTCACTGAGATACTGATGGAAAACCGTCAATTGACGGAAGAAATGAGAGTGGAAAATCACAGAGCATTGCTAAAACAACTGGAACATGAATATGCTATGCATGTTTTTTACCCAGCTAGTGAAACTAATTAATGAAAAAAAACCTCCGACGGATTACTGTCGGAGGTTTCATTTTATGTAAATTATTCTTTAACGGAAACTGCAACAGTTACTTCAGTTCCATTAGCATTGTACATATCAAGATCATAACCAAATGACCTAGTGAGTTCTGTATCAGGCATAGCATTTATTTCCTTCCAATTCTTTATCAGATTATTTTGCACATCTTCTTTGACAGATACATATCTGTAATCCTGTGCAGGTATTTTTACCGTAGTGAGTAGGGGATCAGTTTGCACGACACCAACATTAGTTTTAATATCCTATCAGCATATCATAACCTTTTTTATCCAAATCTTTGGGATTGTGATAATTGTAATATACTGCGTGGAGTGAATCATGTCCTTTACCTATTATGAGATCACCTATCTTTTCAGATTGAAATTTTGTCCAAGCAGATCAGATTACTTCTTTCTCTTCTTGTGGATTGTGAATAGTGACCTTATAGCCTGTTATTTCAAAAGCTCAGTGAGAATATTTATCCATGTGTTTGAGGTTATAAATATAAAAATAATCGGAATAGTATACGATCAAGTATCAAAATTATCATCTTTTTTGCAAGATATATTTCAAATATAAAAAAAATCTCTGCATACGCGGAGTTTTTAATGGTGGGCGATGAAGGATTCGAACCTACGACCCTCTCGGTGTAAACGAGATGCTCTCGGCCAGCTGAGCTAATCGCCCCCAACTTTATTCAGATTATTTTATTCTCACAATTATCTACTGTATACATCAAAGGTGGTACCCGTACGGGGAATTGAACCCCGATTGCAGGATTGAAAGTCCCGTGTCCTAACCATTAGACGATACGGGCAGAAATTGTTATAGGAAACTAATAATAAACTTCTCACGAATATCAAGAAAATATAAGGATAATTTTGACAAATGAGAAGCTTTTGTGTATCATAGTAGAGCTTGTACTATTTTAGTGATGCTACTCACTGGTGACTCTGGTTTATCTTGAGGAATTAAGGAGACAAGAAAATTTAACATTAATTGTAGTTCTTTGAAAAAATAAAAACAAAAAGTCCAACTACTGAGCGGACAAATCTTGTTTCAAAAAAAATGGATTAGCAATGATATTGGATAACATACCCGAGGGCAGTAATCTGATATCACCATTAATAAAGTAGCTAATGAGGAAACTCATTATTATTAATCAACGGTCTCCTTGTTTTATATGAGGAGACTTTTTTGTACTACAAAAATATTGACAAACTTATTATAAAGATTATGAATACTAGTAATATAAGATTTATTTCTTTTGATAAATAGTATGAATAATCAGATAAGAAGCGTGGAAAGCAATGATACGCACAAATTAATTCACTTGATGGAAGATGCTAAAGATATCCTTGGGAAAGAAGGCTTGGCTGTATCTTTGTGAGGAGGAAATCCTGCTCAAAAGATGTGGATTAGTAAGTTAGGAACTCTTAATTTTGCTCTGGATTTTGACTATGAGTCAGCAAAAAGTGATACACATTATCATCAAGCCAATGAGCGCACTCAGTTTGAATTACTCTATGATGGACAAGACTTTGTTCTCGCAAAAAGTACTGGATATTTGGACCCACGTTCTGAAAATTATATTTTTGATCCAGATCCAGATAGCGTCACTCAAAATATTCAAGATATTACACAATGGCTAGAAAAATCTTTAAATTTCTTTAAAGAACACGCACAAACGCCACAATGGCATAAAGACGCTATTTTCTTTGCTCTTCAATCTTAATAATTCAGAATATTTTTTCTTAGAAAACTATACCTCTATTTTCACACTCAGACTTTCAGGTTTGAGTTTTGCTCCATGACAAGCGTCACATTGTTTCATACCGAACAGTGATTGAAATTCCGTACCGAGGATACCTTTGTTGTACTGAGTCGTAAGCATATCCACCAAACCATTGTAGTAAAAACTATGTCGTTTTCCCATGGCGCCTACCTTCATAAGCTCTTTGTCTCCATTGATGAGGATTTCTTTAAAATATGCGGGAAGCGTGTGTCGTACTTTATTGGGATCAATATCATATTTTGAAGCAAACTTACTGAGAATTTGTTGACCGAGGGTATTGTTCTGCCAAGGGATGATTGCTTTGAGAAGTGGCTGAGTAGGGTCAAGCACTTGTTCAAGCTGAACATCAAGAATCTCTCCCAGACCATGACAGACTGTACAAGCTCATTCAGTTCTATTGCTTGAGAAATGTTGAGTCGTAAATTCTGGATAGGTGATATTACATTTTGGACAGAAAATCTTATCTGTAAACCACTTGATGGTATGGTCAGAATTGTGTACGTCTTTACCCACAGATAAACTCAGACTATCATCAATATTATCATTTGCAGACGTATGATAGAGTCCAAACTTGCTATGTTCGTTGAGCATTTTTACAATATCTTCCTTGAGTCTTTCGATATTTTCGTCCACCAAAGTAATTCTATCATAAATTCCATATACCGTATAAGGAAGGTATTTTTCAGGAATGTTCGGTGATTCTAGATAGAAATATTCCACGCATTGAGTGTTTTCTTCATTGTCGAAGAGCACTAAGAATCTGGTAAATCCATCTCCTTTATCCATTTTATTTCTATTTTTTTTAATAAACTTGAGAAACTCGGGAGCTTCTGTAAAGGTATCAATTTCAGAAATAACATATACTTTATCTTGATTGAAAAGTGCTATAATCTGTTCTATAATACTGTCTACAGACTGTGCTTTGATTTCATCTCCACAATTGTAGCAATATGCTTTACCCAATTTAGCATATAATAATCTGAGGTAGTCGTCGATTTCTGTAAGTGTTCCTACAGTCGATCTGATATTTGCCACTCTCTTATTTTGTTCAATAGCGATTGCTGGACTCAAACCACTACTATATTCAATGTCTGGTTTTTCTCCAAGGTTGAAAAATTGTCTGAGGTAACTACTCAAAGATTCAATATAACGAAACTGACCTTCTTTGTAGATAGTATCAAACGCGAGTGAAGATTTTCCACTACCACTTACTCCCGTAATAGTGATTATTTTATTTTTGGGAAGAGTGATATCGATATTATTCAGATTGTTCGTATTTACTCCTCTGAGAACGATTTGTTCTGAATAACTATTGGCATTGGAGATGAGGCTTTCTACCTTTTTATTACTAGCTTTTTTAATACTTGCCATGTGATGAAATTGAGGAAATGAAATTATATTCTGTATTAGTATGATTGGTAATTAAGTTAAATTCTTCACGAGATATGTTCATACCAAATGGTAACCTAGTTTCTCATAATATTTTCTTACTCCTACTCCGCTAATTACTGAAAGTTTATCATAGCCACAATGAGTGGCAATTTTGGAAGATAATTCCATGAGCTGAGTTCCTATTCCTTGATGCTGAGTTTTATCTTCTTCGTCAGAAGTTTTAATCTTAGCAACTTGTCCATACACATGAAGTTCCCTTATGATAGCTGAGTTTTCTCCGAGTCCTGCGTACGTACTATTGAGCTCAGAACTACCAAGTTGTAGTCTTGTAAATCAGTACAGATAACCGAGTTCATCTTCAAAACTCATAAATAACTGCACACCGTTCGTACTATTATAGATACGGATAACTGGAATCAATACAACACTTTTCGCTTGATTTCTAATCTCTCTACTTCTGGTATCAAAACAAATAAAATTTCTTGTACTTGTAAAATCTAATTGAGTATCTTTTGGCACAAGAGTTATAAATGAATTATAATCTGAAGAATTCTGAGTGAAGTGATTTATTTTTTCTAACATTTCTTCTTCGTTACTTACAAAAGTCAGATCATTGTACATTTTTTGGTAATATGTAGATCTTTCCTGATCTGTTTTGGCTTGATATTCTTTCGTAAGCTCGTTTTCTACGAGTTGTCTGAGATTCGTTACATAGTCTGTAGCAACTGTTTCTTCAGCTGGAATATCACGAATAAGTCTTTTGATTCTGGTGTAGGGTGGTATAAAATTCACGAGTACTTCTTTAATGATGTCTTTATTTTCTTGGAGCGTGAGTGCTTTATATTCTCATCTTTTGTAGAGGTTGAAAAGTTCCGTGTTAGGAATAATAGCAGTAGGGTAAAACTTGAGTTCATCAGGACGGAAAGCAGGATCTTCAAATGCAATGCGGAAAGTATCAATATCTTTTTGTTTGTTTGATTTATACAGTCCAGGCATGAGATGTACAGAAATCTTGAAACCATACTGTCTGAGCTTAAACATAGCCTCACGACATTGCTCTACGCTATGACCTCTTTTGTTGGCATCAAGTACATCATCAAACATATTTTGTATTCCCATCTCTATTCTCGTTACTCCCAAATCTCTCCACAACTGACAGTTTTCATCAGTTACATATTCAGGTCTCGTCTCTATAGTCAATCAGATTATTCTACACATTGCTTTCTCATTGAGCGAAATGGACTCAGCAATCGACTTAGGAAATTCTATATCTAGTGTTTCATATTCGATACTCTTGGTATTTTCTACTTTGATACTTCCTTCAATATATCATTCGAAAAACTTTTCGAAAGCATTACAAGCATCATACAGTCCTTTCACAAAGTCAATTTTATACTGCTTAGGATATACATCTCGAGTTCCTCCCAATACAATCATTTCTATCTTATCAGTCTCATGTCCTGTCAAAGTCAAACTCAAAAGTCTATTGAAAACCTGCTTATAAGGATCAAAATTGTTGAGTAAAGCTCTTTGCGCACCAGGTTCTGTGTTGATATACGATTTTGGCATAGTCGCATCATTTGGGCAGAAAATACATTCTCATGGACACCAAAAAGGCTTAGTAAGTACTTGTACTGGTACAATTCCTGACTGAGATCTGATTGCTCTTTTGCGCAGTGTAAGCTCAATTTGTTTATTTCTTATGATTTTTTCTTGCGCTACGAGTTGAAAATAAGTCTTGAGAATGTCTGCATTACCAGGCATATGTGCAAGTCCTGCTTTACCAGAAACTGCTTTTCTGATTTCCAATAAATCATCCAAATTAGGATTTTCTAATTCATAAAGTTTAATGATAATCTGATGAGTAGGTGAAAAAGTGTTTTCTAACATATCCCTTTATAATAATTATTTTGAAGTCTAAAACAATCCCACTGATTCTATCCCAAAATCTACTTCATACCTTGATTCGAGAGCTTTGAGATCATCTGATATTTCTATATCCTGCTTTTGAGCTTTTTGTATCTTGCTAGAAGGATTGAGTCCAGCGATAACCAGATTGGTATTTTTGGTGATATTTGGATTGTATACAGCACCTTGTTTTACGAAAGTAGAAATAATCTGATCTCTGCTTATTGGAAATATTCCGCTTACTGCAAATCTGAGATATTGTAGTCTTTGAGAGCCAACTCTCTCTTCTTCAAAGTTCCCAAACTGCACTCCATAAGTCTCAAGTTTTTTCAGAATCTCAATATTTCCTTGATGTTTCATCCAGTCAATCATGTTCTCTATAGTTTGAGGTCAAACAGAATGTATTGAGCTAAGAAATTCTTGATCACTTAGATAATGTATAAGTTTATCAAGTGGATTTATCTCTCGAGTATGAAAATTGGAGTCTTTTTTGATATGATCTACCAGTATCTTAGCGGTTTTTTCTCCCACTTGAGGGATACCAAGAGCGTAGATTATTTTGTGAAGATCTTTTGTTTTGGAATTTTCTAATCCTTTGATAATTCAGTCTATTTTTTTATCTCCCATCCCAGGAATATTTTTTACTACCATCCTGATTTGAGGTTGAGGAAGGAGGTATAGGTCTGCATAAGTACTGATAATCTGATGATCTACCATTGCATCAATAATCGCATCTCCCATTCCTTCTATATCCATCATATCACGACTTACGAAGTGTTTGATTTTCTCTTTTACACTTGCTGGACATATAATATTGAGACAATAATAGCTTGTATTACCTGATTCGGCAATATGTTCATGTATTGATTCTTTACATACAGGGCAAAATTCGGGTTTAGTGACTTCAGTCTCACTACCATCGCGCAATTCAGGTATTGTGCACACAATGTAAGGAATTACTTCCCCTGATCTTTGGATGATGACATTATCACCAATGTGAATATCCTTCTCTCTGATGAAATCTGGATTGTGGAGAGCTACTCTTGAAATAGTTACTCCAGAAAGTGAAACAGGCTGAATATTGGCTACAGGAGTAAGAATCCCTGTTCTTCCTACCTGTCGTTCTATGGTATTTATGATTGTTCTAGCTTGTTTAGCAGGATATTTGTAGGCAATTGCTCGTCTAGGATGATGATTAGTAGAACCCAGTAATTCTCTCAGATTATTATCATTTACTTTGATAACCAATCCATCAAATTCTATATCAAGATTATCGAGATCATTTTTTACTTTTTGGTCCATGCAGCTAGCAATTACTTCATTTATACTTCAATATTCATGAAAAAAAGGCGCTGGAGTAAAGCCCAAAGAATTGAGAAAATCATTGGTAGTTTGGGATTTCATGAAAAAATGAGTGCTCAAGAATATATTTTTTTATTATAAACTCTTCAATTTCAAAATCAAGCAATTCCGCCCACAAGTATTTGACTTTTTCAAGCTTGTTGGGTATAATTGAGTGATATTTTTATTACTCCTCATTAGTGCTTTGAACTCAGAAAATCGTATCCTTCAGCCTACTGATATTGCTTGATTGAAAGCCAATTTTGACGTTTTGAAACTTATTCCTAAGGAACAAGCAATACAAGATCAGGTATTGGTATGGGAGAAAAAATGAGTACAAGGTCAACAATTATCGCTTCTTACTACTAATAATGTAGCCGATAAAGTAGATCAGATTATTTCTAGTCTTCAAAAAAAGAATTATATTGTAGATGTATATTATACTGACGATGTAGGATTTAAAATTGCATTGGGTCGATATGATCAGATGTTAGATTATGAAAAACAACTTGAATTGAGAAAGGATTATAGACTTGAAGTAGTAGGTGAAAAAGCAGTGGAAGAGATCAAAAAAACCCTAGAACACAGAGGAGAATTTTCTGAAGTAGATCTCATCACAGAATTGGTAAGATTATCTTTTCAATCTGGAGCGAGTGATATGCACTTACAAGGTGAACAACAAGCGGTAATGCTGAGGCTCAGAAGAAATGGTATATTGGAAACAGTAGCTTCTTTGACTCATCAAGAATTTGCAGTCTATCTTATGAAGATAAAATATATGTCCTGAGTAAAGATGAATGTATCTGAAGTACCACAAGATGGAAGGTTTGATTTTCAAGTACGAACAGATAAAAACCCTAGAAAAATTGATGCCAGAGTCTCGTTTATGCCTGGATTGAGGGGAGAATCTGTAGTAATTAGATTTTTGGATAGTGGAAAATCTATCATGACCTTTAGTGATATTGGCTTTGCTCCCTATCATATACCAGTATTGACACGTAATATAGAAAAAAATACAGGACTTATTCTCGTAACGGGTCCTACTGGAAGTGGTAAAACTACAACATTGTATAGTATGTTGGCTTACCTCAATAATCCAGATGTAAAAATAGTAACTCTCGAAGACCCAGTGGAATATGAAATTCCTGGTATTCAACAATCTCAAATTCATGAAGATCAATGATATAATTTTGCAGATGGAGTAAGAGCAGTACTTAGACATGACCCTGACATTATTCTTGTATGAGAAATTAGAGATTTAGACACTGCCAACGCTGCCATAAATGCTGCACTTACAGGGCATTTGGTATTTTCTACTCTCCATACCAACAATGCTTTGGACACTATTTCTAGATTACTCAACTTGGGTGTAAAACCTTACTTATTGGCTCCAGCTCTCAATATGATTATCGGTCAAAGATTGATGAGAAAACTTGCTGATGATAAGATTCCTGTTAAAAACTTTAAATTTGAAGATTCTGAACTTGATGAAGAATTAGAATATGTTCATAAACATTATCCAGACTATATTGATGGTAAACCGACAATTTTTGAACCCAATATGAAAGGTGAATGATTTAGCGGAAGAGTAGCAGTGTCTGAAATTTTTGAACCTACGGAAGAAGATCGTAAAATGATTCTCGAAGGAAAACTCGGATTGGATATGATTGATGGTCTGAGAGAGAAATGATATGTTACCATGCTTGATGATGCTCTTATCAAAGTATATAAAGGTATGACTACGATGGATGAAGTAAGAAGAGTAGTATAAAAGAAGGTATTTAAATTGATATTTTAGTATATGTCTCAAGATACAAATCCAAGTCTTTCTCTCCCGAGAAATCATGTACAACTGAAAAATCAATTACAAAGTAAAAATGCTTCAGTGGATTTTTTACAAAAAGCTCAAGAAGATATTTCTCAGATTATTAAAGATTTTTTACAATATGGTGTAATGGGACTTGATGAAGTTATCGAAATAATAGAAGAGATAAAAATAAGCTGGAAAAGTAAAGCACGTACAAAAGTAGATGTTATTGAAACTCTTGATAGAGGTAATCACTTGGGAAACATAAGCACTTTGAAAATTCCTAATATACATGAAGTAGCACAAAAACTTGTAAGTATCGATCAGTCTTTACTAGGTCTTGCTAACGTAGATAATCAACTTGGAATTTGGCCACAAGATCTCAGTATATTTAGACTCAAACAAAAACTAAGAGAGATTAGCAAAAATAATCTAAATAAAAGTAGTGGATCTCAATCAAGCTGAGAAGGAAAAACCAAAGAAGAACGAATGAATGAACGAACAACATCTAAATCACTACAAAATCTAAATATACTTCCAGAAGTTGCTTCTGAAGAAGTTGTAAAACCACTTTCCGCATTATATACACATAAATTAGCTCAATCTTTAGAAGATAGTGCTCGACAGCATAATACAAAAACCAAAAATACTCAGTGAAAAAAAATAAGAATAAAAAATGATATCGTATACTTGGATAAGAATAGTCTTAAAAAAGCTATTATTCAGAAATTTTCTAATAAAGATTGAATTCATCTTACGCAAGAAGAAGTTTTGGGATTTTTACATAAACAAACTATTAGATGGAGAAAGGAATTTTTCAAAGTATCGATAAATGGAGCATGGAAACCTTTAGTATTTTTTGCAAAACAATATAAGGTTTATAGAGAAGATTTCCATGAACTTTATGCAGATAGTGCTCGATTTGAATTATTAGGTAAAATTTTTGAATGTAAAGTTGAACCATTCGAAAAAATTACTAAAAAAACAAGCACTAGCTCTCATACTGGAAAGAAAAAAACATTAAAGCCGGATGCTTTTGTATTAAAAGCAGTAAAAGAAAATATCCTAGAAACCTTCGGAAAGCTTGAAGATGGAAGTATTAGCGTACAAAAATCAGAAGAATTCTTGCTTTCTCATGGTCATGCATGGAGAGTGGCTAATTTTAGAATAGTTTATAATGGTGAAAATATAGGTACTGTTAGGATTGCAAAACTCTTTTGAATACAAAAAAAATCTTCTTCAGAATATTTTAAAGATAGTGCATGGTATGAACTTTTATGAAAAATTTTTGATAAAGAATTTCATACTGAAATACTAACTCCTGATATCGCAAGAAAAAAGATAATTGAAACGTATGGTGATGGAGATATTCAAAAAACTCAAGATTTTCTAATGTCTAAAGAATCCTCTCGATCAAAAAGCCAATTTAAAATAGAATATTGACACCAAGAAATAAAACTTATGGCTCTTTATACTTTATTTGACGTGCATAGAGAGAAAAGTAATGATTACTATACTCAAGGTGCACGAGAAGAATTTTTAAGTAAATTTTTCGGCTTAAATAAAGAATATATTATCAAAAGAAAACAGACGTTCATAAAAAAAGCTATCATTGAAAAGTATGGAACTTCAAAAGAATGAAAACCCACCGGACAGAAGGCTCTAAATTTTTTGCTTCTCAAAAACTTAACTTGGATAAAAGAAATCTTCAAAATTACTCCAGAATGACAAGATGAAACAATGTCAGTAATAGTTATGGCTAAGACATATTGAATATTCAGAGAGAAAAATGGGGAATATTATAAAGAAGATGTTTGGTATGAATTACTGGCTAAAATTTTTGATACTCCTATCGAAATGGATATTATTACTCCCGAACTTATTAAACAAAGAGTCATGGAAGATTTTGGAAAAGGAACAGAACAAAAAACTTTAGAATTTTTAGCTGTTCAAGGTATAATACGAAGAACAAAAGAATTCAAGATAATGTTAAATAAAAAAATAAAAGCATTAACATTTTTAGCTGGCAAATGTGGTATTCACAAGTCTGATAATAATGATTATTTTATTGAAGAAACACGATTCCAATTGCTCGCTAAAATCTTTGATAAAGATATTGCAGAAATCAAACAATTGAAATCAAAGAAAAGAAAAGTATAGTAGTACGTAATTATGCATTATCTCCAAGTAAAAAACTTACATAAATCATATGGACTAAAACCTCTACTCAACGGGGTAGATTTTGCTATTACAAAAGGACAAAAGGTTGCTTTGGTAGCAAAGAATGGAGCAGGGAAATCTACTTTATTTAGATTACTCCAAGGGCTTGAACAAGTTGATGATGGAGATATTCTTTTCAATAAGAGTATAGAAATTACTTTCTTAGCACAACAAAGCGAAAATGCCAGCAGCGAATTAGTGTCTGAATATTTAAAATCTATAACACAAGAAGATCGAGAGCATGAAGTGAAGATTAATAAAATGATAAATATTCTGAATCTGAAGCCTTTGCTAGAGAAATCAATCAATATATTGTCAGGAGGAGAGCGTAAACGCGTGGAGTTGGCGAAAGCTTTGATGCATGAACCGCAGTTTTTACTGCTTGATGAACCGACCAATCATCTGGATATTGATATGATCAATCGATTGGAAAACTATCTCAAAAGGTCACATATCACCGTGTTTATGATTACCCATGATAGGTATTTTCTGGAACGTGTCTGTACAGACATTCGAGAGCTCAACAAAGGAAAACTCCATCAATATGAGGGTAACTATCAAAAATATTTGTACAAAAAATCTGAGCGTGAAGAGATGGAAATTACTCAGTTACATAAGCTCAAACAGCTGTATACAGCGGAACTTGCATGGATGAAAAGAGCTCCAAGTGGAAGACAAACTAAAAAAGTGGATAGAATAGCAGACTTCAAAGAGATCAAAACTGACTTTTATGAGAAGAAAGATATACAGTTCAAGCAATCCAAGAAGATTGAACTTTCAGTGGAAGAAAGAAGACTGGGAGGTAAAATTATCAAGATTAATAAGCTCAATAAAGCATTTGGAGATCAGATTATTATTAAAGATTTTACCTATAATCTGCAACAGGGCGAGCGTATCGGAATATTGGGAGACAATGGAATGGGGAAATCTACGCTGGTAAATATCATTGCTGGGCTGGAACCTTATGATAGCGGGGATGTGCAATTTGGTCCTACTGTAACTCTCGGTTATTACCGTCAATCTGAGCAGATTGAAGATACGAACCTGACTATTATAGAATATATCAAACAGTTTGCAGAAGCGATGATTATCTGAAACAAAAGAATATCAGCTTCCTTGTTATTGGAAAATTTCCTTTTTGATCCTAGACAGCAACAATCTAAGGTGTTTGGATTGAGTGGGGGAGAGCGCAAGCGTCTTCAACTGTGTATTACCCTCATCAAAAATCCTAATGTTCTCGTTTTGGATGAGCCAACCAATGATCTAGACATAGAAACCATGACGATTTTGGAAGATTTCTTGATGAAGTATGCTGGATGTTTATTGATAATTTCTCATGATAGATATTTCTTAGATAAGCTTGTAGAGCACGTTTTGGTGTTTGAATGAGAAGGTAAAATCTGAGATTATCGAGGTAATTATAGTGATTATAAAAATAATAAGACTGAAATTGTGAAATCAAAGAAAAAAAATAATCAGAAAGATGAGGAAGTAGATATACAGGAAGAAATCAAAAAAGAGAAGATAATCCCTAAGAAACTGAGCTATCATGAGCAACGTGAATTTGAACAACTCGGTAATGAAATAGCCACATTGGATATGAGAAAAGATGAGATAAATGCTGCTTTTCAAGAAGATTTGGATTCTGATAAAATTGTATTACTCAGTAAAGAGCTGAGTGAGTTGGTGAAGCTTGGAGAACAAAAAGAAAAAAGATGGTTTGAACTTGCCGAAAGAGAATAAATACAAAATAAAACCATTTCAAAAATTTATTTGTAAATAGATAGTGCATTTATCAGTCTATAAGCTTTTGCAAAATCAAATATAATAATTATCTATTGAGCTTATCAAACCGTTTAACCCATTTAATTATACAGATTATTTGCTATGACTCAAGCTTCTTGAAAGGATCTTTTCACGCCAGAAGACAAAAATATTATTAATCAACCTATTGAATCTGAAATTTCTCAATCGTTCGTAGATTATGCGATGTCGGTTATTGTGATGAGAGCCTTACCTGATACCAGAGATGGTCTCAAACCTGTACATAGAAGAATTTTGTACTCTATGTATGATATGGGAGTTGGTTCTGCTGGTAAATATAGAAAATCAGCTACTGTTGTAGGAGAAACTATGGGTAAATATCATCCACATGGTGATAGTTCTATTTATGAAGCAATGGTTAGATTTGCACAGGATTTTTCAATGAGATATCCGTTGGTGGATGGACAAGGTAACTTTGGTAGTATCGATGGAGATGGTGCAGCTGCCTCAAGATATACGGAGGTAAAAATGACTAAGCTTTCAGAATATATGTTAGAAAATATCAATGAAGATACAGTAGATCGAAGAAATAATTACGATAATAGCACTAAAGAACCGAGATATTTACCTACTAGATTCCCAAATCACCTCTGTAATGGTACCATGGGTATTGCAGTAGGAATGGCGACAAATATGCCTCCTCACAATCTTGGTGAAGTCATTGAAACTATGCTTTTGATGATGGAAAGAGCAAGAAACCCAATTGAAATTACAAAAACCAAAACCTCTACCATCCTCAATGAAGCTGGAGAAGAAGAAATAATAGAAGAAGAAATAACTGAAAAAAGTGGTGAGCTGTCTATAGATGAAATCATGAATGTCATTAAGGGTCCAGATTTTCCAACCGGAGGAATAATGTTTGATAGTCAGAATATTAAAGAAATTTATAGAAAAGGAAAAGGAAGTATTATCGTAAGAGGAAAAACACATATTGAAGAAGGTAAAAATGGCGTATTTATTATTATTGATGAGATTCCTTATCAAGCCAATAAAGCTACCATAGTGGAAAAAATAGGAGAACTCGTAGGTGATAAAAAGATAGAAGGTATCACAGATATTATTGATGAATCAGCAAATACTATTATCAGAGTGAGCATTGAAGTGAAGAAAGGATTTGATCCACAGGAAATATTATTACAAATATATAAATATACAAGCTTACAAACTACTTTCTCAGTAAATAATGTAACCTTAGTAGAAGATGCAAGTCAACCAAAACTCCTTAATATCAAGGATCTATTACAAGAGTTTATTGATTTTAGAAGAATTGTAGTACTAAGAAGATCAAAATTCCAATTAGCAAAAGCTGAAGATAGATTACATATTCTTGAAGGTCTACAAAGAGCGATTGATATCATTGATGCTATTATTGTTATCATCAGATCAAGCCAAACTACTGATGATGCAAAAGAAAG